>Ga0228711_1008773_pt1 | contig 14007 bp, 7 predicted proteins | sample MedpolnodulmetaG_2_FD_177996 | JGI IMG/M metagenome (GOLD analysis project Ga0228711, IMG submission 177996) | Root nodule microbial communities from Medicago polymorpha collected in Santa Monica, California, United States - brown nodules | ecosystem: Host-associated > Plants > Roots > Nodule...
AGTTACGATAGATCCACAGAGTAAAAAGTATTTAACATATGATTAGTATATATTTATTAAATCTATATGAAAATTATGAATATAACAATATATATTAAATTAAGGGTTTACCTACGTGAGTCAGATCAGATTGGGTTTGAGCAAACTTAAAATCCAAACTATATATGATAGTTTGATTTGGACAAGGTAAAATAATCACTTGTTAGATAGCTGGTTACCCAAATTACTTTTTGTTTCTTTATTTTCTTAATATCAAGTAACTAAATGACGAGTCATCATAACTTTTCATAAAAATTATTCAAATTTTTTATTTTCTTAAAATAATTGTATTAGTATCTATATTTTTTTTAAAGGTGTTTTTTTTTTACTCAATTTTTTTGAATGGTGTTAGTATCTACTCCATCCGTGTAAAAATGAGTGTCGTTTTATCCAAAAAAAAAAAATTTAAAATGAATGTCACTTGCACTTTTCAATGTAAAATTATTATTTTACTTCAAATTGTACTCTCTAATTAATTATTACACTGCCTCAAAAACATTACACCAATAGTAAATAAGGCTAATTTAGTAAAATTGCTATTTGTTTCCACTACATGTCTTCATTTATGTGTAAAAACCTTATAACATGTTCGGAACGGTGTTTATAATGGCTTTCTCGCGTTCCAATGGTAAATTAACCTGAATTTAAAGAAGCTATAGCATTTGGTAAGCGCACGTTTTTTTGCTATATAGCCAAGGTTTTACAATTCGAAAGTATACCTCATCTCGTTTTACCTAGGTAAACTCGTAGCTAAATTTAAATTATATAGAATTTACTATACATAACATATGTAAGCAGGGACGGATCCAGAAATTTCATTAAGTGGGGTCAAGGTCATTTATAAAAAATGTTCATAAAAAATATTTAAAAAACTTTGAAGACCATCTCCAATGGGGATGTCTCAAACTTTGACGACTTGATACCTATTTAAAAACCTTTGAAGACTCGACATTTTCAATTAAAATATAATGATATAAAATTATTGATAGTTGACTAGTGGGTTCCATTTAAGAAATTTGTGTGAGATGTTGGGTTGGAGAGATTGAGTGTTTATTAGGTACTATTATTAAAAAAATATAAATGAGTGATGTGTACACGTGAAATCCATTTAAGTACCAAAAAATGGATGTATTTATTAAGAATGCTCGTAGAGTTTATTCATAAGGCACATTTTCCATCACTTATCATGCGATCCACTTTTCTCTAACAAAGTCATTTGCAAGTTTGAGATGTGTTGTGCACAGGTCGAATTAACCTTCTGAGAAGAGAAGGGGAAAGAAATTGCATGTGACTCACTTTAGTTTTTTTTTAATTCTATAAATGGGACCCATTAGATTAACTTAATTGAACGGTTGTGATTTGGTGTAAGTTTTTTGACTTACACCTGGTGTCAACGGATCATGTCTCATCATATAAACCACATTTTATCATTTATTGAATTAACCTTAAAAATAGATTTTTGTTTATAATAGTGACTGAAATGTATACTACTTAATTGTAGTACTAATATCTTGGTGTAATTGTTTGTTTTTAGTGCACTAAACAAGCTTTTGTGGGGTCAACATAAAATTGCATGTGGGGTCATCATCTTAATTTATGTGGTTACTAGTTAGAAAAATAATAGACATGTGGGGTCAACACCCCCCAATTATGTCTACGTGGATCTGTGCCTGTATGTAAGCTAATATAAATATTGTAAACAAGTCAATCATTACAAGAATTTTGGTTTTTACTGGCAGAATTAAACTTGGCATAAAAATATGACTTAATTATAAAGGGAAAGTATAAAAAAAAAACCACTATAATAAAGCGTTATTCTCAACTTAGCATAAAAATACAAAATTAACTCGTAAAATCATAAATATTGTGTGTTATGGTGTTCATTTCAAAAGGTTTTAGGAGAAAGAAATGCAAGACAAGGCAAAAAAAATGTTAACTATAAAGGCAAAACAAGTACTTTGGGCTATTGGGCTTGAAAAAAAGGAATTGGATTTTAACAGAAAATCGACCCAAAACCAAAAAAGTGTGTTTTTAAGTGTTAACTCGTAAACTCAAAAGATTTTACTCGAGTTTATTGTGTGTTAACTCGCTCAAACTCGTCAAACTTTTTGATTTCAACAAAAAAACAATTTTACCTCTGAGTTGACACAATTTTGACACCTAAAAACGTAAACTCGTCCGAGTCTGCATACAACCACTAAAACAAATAGTCACTTAAACAACACTCTTTTTGAAACGGATGGAATATATTTTTTTTCTTTTGAAAGAAAAACGGATGACATTACCCCTAGTTGTTTCGGGGGTAATTTAACCTTAATGACAAGTATGATTTGATTTAAGAACGAATGAGATAGAGATCACATGTTGAATAATGGGGATGAAGAAGTTTGATGTTCCTTCCTTCAACAAAAAAAAAGTTTGATGTTCTTGAAATGAAAATGGTAACTGCTTATAAGAAGAAAAAAATCATTTGGTGAGGCCTACTTACTCCTTGATGAATTGAGAGTAATTTACCCATAATGACAAGTAAAATTGAATTATGAAACGAAGGAGATAAAGATCACATGATGAAAGAAGGAGAAGAAGAAAATTGATTTTCTTAAAATAAAAATGGTAACTAATTTTATGAATAAAGATGTAGAAAAGTGGATTTTTCTTAGGGATAAATTATCCCCAATTCATAAAAAAAACCATTAACATGTACTGAGGTAATATCAACTTTCAATAATGTATTATATCAATAAAAGTAAAATCAGTTTTCAACTTCTACAAATGTAAAAACAAATGTTACTATATCAATGATATTCATGTTAGTATCTATATCTGTATATTAACATTTAATAAAGTAGATTTAGCTTTCAACAATGTATATCCTTTTATTACATCATCACAGACAGTTCATAACACTCATTTTGTAGACAATTAATAAACTTTATGGACTTAATAATGCACTAGTAGATTACTTTGTGAGTGGCGTAAACCTAGAGATTAGAAGATATGTCATGATCCACACACCTATATCTTTTTTGTGAAAGAAGTATGCCTACTAAAGCCTAGGAAGAAAAATACACATCAAACACCAAAATACCAAAATGAAAATTTCTAATATCCAAATAGAGCTAACTGCCTAACTTTATTCTAATAAGCCAAAAAAAAAAAGCTACAAAAATAATAGTACTACTCCATTACTCTAAACTCCAAATCAACTGAAATGCATCTTAAGAAGGAATAAAGGTTTATGCTATTGATGGGATAAGAAATTTTCATTCACATACAAATTTCCTAACAAACATTTAGGAAGAATAAAGGGATACTGTTAGGAACCTAATTACAAATGTTCAAACATGTTTTCTACCTTTTGTGTTCTCTTATATTTATACAAATAGCCCTATAACAATGTTAACTAACTAACTAAACTAAACAACTCTTAACTACTTTACCTAGTCTAGTTAGCAATTATTCTATATCCTAACAAATACCGATGAAGAGAACGAACCACTTGATTTATCACAATCAAACCTTGAGCAGCAAGGTAGAGAATACCATTTGTCTCTAAAATGCTATGAAAGGAGTAAACATTGTTGCTACTCTAAAATTTCAAGGTCAGATTGGCAAAATAAGTGTCAAAATAACTTCAATTGAAATAACACATTGTTTTAAAGTGCTAGCAGGAAATGGCCAAACAATGAAAGCATAAGAGTTTATGCAACAACTTCATGTCATAGTTCAATGGCATGAATTGTGAATACTGGTGTAATTGGTATTTGCAGAAGGGGCATATATGATCTTAAGAATGCAGAAGACTAATACCATTGATGAAATTTTCACTATTCAACGGATTTAGGGAAAATCATGAGATTGTGTGCTACAATAACTCCATAAATAAACTGCACCAGAAATATGGTAGTTGGAGATTTTGTGTGAAGTATAGGACTTTAAATGATAAACCTGTTAAAGATAGTTTTTCTATGCACACAGTTGATGAATTGCTATGTGCCATAATGATAAACCTGTTAAAGATAGTTTCTCTAAACTAGACCTGGACCTTAGGTCTGGATACCATCAAATACCAGTGCAACCTGAGAATAAACACAAAACAATAGAGAAAACATCATGGCCATTGTGAATCGTTAGTTTTGCCTTTTTTGCTTGACTAATGCCCCTGTAACTTTTCAAAGCCTAATGAACCAGATTTTTTTATATACCTTGAGAAAATATGTGCCAGTTTTCTTTGATGATATCCTCATCTACATTCATACATTGCATGAGCACCTAAAGTATATTGAATATGTCCTTAGGGAGATCCAACATTATGTATAATGATTTCAACAGATTGTAGTAAGAAATGACCTCAGCACAATGTTAGCTTTACCAAACTTCAAACAATCATTCATATTTGCATATGGAATTGGAATATGGGTGGTAATGCATCAAAATGGCCACTCCGTAGCTTATTTTTCAAAAAAGCTAGCACGAAGAACTCAAAAAGAGTCGACATACTTTAGACAAATGTTAGCCATTACTGAAGTCATTGCAAATTTAGACATTAACTACTTTGGCAGTACACAAAGCTTGAGAAACCTCCTAGACTAAACCTTGCAGACACCTGAACTACAAGAGTGGCTGCATAAATTCCTGGGATATGACCATGTAATTGAATATGAACAAGGAAATTGAACATACATGATGACTCATCCATAGTGTTGACGATGGCATGGTCCGAACCAAAAACTGACTTTGTGCAAAGAATTGTTGGAAGCTACATAAGGGAACAAGAAGATACAAAGGATTATAGATCAAAGCACCAGCCGACCCAACTTGGAGTCAAATCACACAACAAAAGGGAGATGGATGTATCCGAGAGGAAGAACGGCCATACTCGAGGACTCAAGAGTCAAGTCTAATTCAGATGATATTAGGCTATGTTTTCACGGTGGAATGGGCAACATCATACACACATTAAGGTGAAAGCTAAGATTTCTAGCTTCTCTAAATCATGGAAAAATGTGTATTAGGATACAATTTGGTATATGGAAAAGCTAAAACAAACATCTACTTAAAAGAAAACCATAATCTCCTATTGAAGGACAGTCGGTAATACCAAGACCCTGACTGGAATAGTATTACAGTTCTATTAGCCAACTATGCAAAAAAGACATCATGTAGAATCTAGAAATCAATACAGAACTGTGCAATCTTCCAACATTCAAATACAACTCACGACCTACATATTGGCCTACTTCAACCACTACCAATTCCATCCCATGTTTAGGAAGATGTGGGTATGAACTTCTATCACATGACTGTCTTACAAAATATGCCTTAAAAAGTGATTCTAACAGCAAGTCAGTAGCAGAAGTATACATAAATCAGACTGTGAAACTTAGTGGATAGGTCGATTGTATCATATAGGGATAAGGTGTTTAAAAGCAACTTTTGGGGGAAACAAATTTGTTTCAACTGCAAGGCACTACACTAGCCATGAGCTCAACATATTATCCCCTAACATATGGGTAATCAGAGGTACTCAATAAATGCCTAGAGATGTTTCTAAGGTGTTTTACTTTTACCAACCTAACAAGGCCTTAACATGAGTTTAGTGTTGCTATAATACAGCTTTTCATACAAGCATTGGAATGCCACCATGCAAAGCACTATATGGCAAAGACCTCTCAAATGGTATGGATTTTAAGAAAGAATCAAAAGCATGGATGGAGTAGTATCTCACATGCTTCAATTGCCAAGATCAGCAAAATTCACCTGATGTTTCATGTACCTCAACTGAAACATTTCAAAGGAATGCCCTATGAAGAGTAACTACCATTGTCTTTAACTATGTCAGAAGTTTGGACCAATAGTACAACCTGCAGCAGTACTACAAGCAAGTTCAATTTTTCATGGTAATTACACTGAAACCATATGTCCGATGGGGTAACACAACAAAAGTTGATGCAACATAGGAACAACTAGAGGATACAAGAGTCAACTTTCGTACTTTCATACTTGAGAACAAGGATGAGAGGAATGAATGATGTATGTGGATTCCTTCTGGTTTTCTTTGGGTACTTGGCCCTTCAGCTATACACTAGAAGTTGAGATCTTACAGAAATTCAATAACACAAGTACAGTCTATCCATTCAAGTGATAAACAATACAGTAACATGCACATTCAATAAAACAAAAACAAAAATATTTAAAATGTATTAATATAAAATACAAAGTACACATTAAAATAAAATAAAAAATAACAGGAAATATCCTTATGAAACAAAAATAACGGCTTAAGTAGGAGCTAACTCTTCAAACTAAATTATACTAAAAAAACAAAGTCTAATAGTCTGTCTATAAAGGGTAAATAACAAAACCCATTTTGAAGCTGTCTGAAAACTGGAAAGTCGTTTTTCCAGACCATGGAATAGCCATGCATGTGCTCCTCCACTAAAATTGTGTGCCATGTTACCATACATGTGATATCATTGTCCTTGCCTTTAATTAATCCTTTGACTTCATGTCCTCATAGCACATGCAGCAAGTAATGCAAAGGATTCTTGCCTCTACTTCAGCCATATATATATATAACCTCACTGCCATGCCATGTCATCCAGTTAAACACCTACTTTTAACATACCATTCTCAAGCACTAATTACTGATCTGCTGCAACTAACTTATTATTTTACCAATCAATTTACAGTAATTAAACAAATGATGCTAAGTAATATATCAAGAGACTAAAATTAAAACAATAAACAAAGGAGGATCCTGTCTGGCACAAGTACACCATCTCATCTTCAAAAAGATCCAGGATAACACTGTCCTACGGAATTTCCAGGAACATTTGATGGAGCCAACTTACGGACCCTAACGCCGTCTTTGATGACTACGCCTCGCATCTCCAGAACCTTCTTGTGACTGTTTGAGTGCACAGATGCTACAAAAGTGGGGCTGTTCGCTGGCCGGTATTCAGGATAGAGGCGGCCGGACCTGTACCGAACACCACAAGCATTGCAGAGCGTTTTGGGACCGTTGGGTCCCTCTCTCCATTGTGGAGTCTCTGTGACCTCGCAATGTGTGCACTTTCTCGTGACAACTGACTCTTGTGATGAGGATTTCTTCGTTTCAATATCACCCGAGAACACATAGAGGTCCCTTTTTTTCTGTTTCTTTACTCTGTTTAAATCTGACTCAGAGGCAGATATCTTCTTATGCAAAGCCTGTAAGCTAGCAATGAAAGAAATCGAGAATACAGGATTTAAGCTTGAAGGACGCCGGCGTTTACTTCGCGCACGCTTTACTGGGATGACAGGCAGATCAAAGCCGGAATTCTCAACTGAGGAAGCACTGCTGCCTTCAAAAACAGAAACCGGGCTGTATTGAAGCACAACTTTTTTTTCATAGAAAGGGACATTCTGATTGGGAATAGTTTTTCCATATGTTGGTCCAGCAGTTCTTGCCGCTTCTTTTATTATTGGGGAAATGCCATTAAACTGCAAAGCCAAGTTATCATCAAAACAACAAAAAAGGAAATATAAAAATTGGATGCAGCATCAATGGATAGTAATCAATTATAAGGCTATGGTATATGCTTGTTTGAATTAATAATTGAAAGAGGAAATTGGGTGATATGCTACTTTGGTAAAACAAAGTCATAAAGTATAGTTATCAATTATCAGATGTTGTCAGGTCAAATCATCAAAATAATAAGGACCAAATACACTAAGTCACTCACAGAACTTGGATGTCATTACAATTTCGGTTTGCAACACTAAATACAGTCCTGAACTATTGTCTCTTAAGAAAGTGTGACTAAGATGCTTGAAACGTCATCATTTTCTGTTTCATTATATTGAACTTCATCTGCTTAAAAATCTATAATCAGCCCAAGTCTAGTTTCAGCCACTTTACCAGACTCAAGAAGCTTCATCAATTTAAATTTGAGCAGAAACAGAAATTGCTTTGTGCAAGGGTCCAGTTATTTAATACTGGATCCCACCATTTACCAAATACTATCACACAAGACACATTCATCTAATCATCCACTGCTTCAGGAAACAAATTTACATCTTTTAATTTCTACACATGCATACCATCTATACATCATCCAAAATAACCAAACATTTGCAAACTCCAAGCATTGTTCATATATAGTTGCCAGAAACTTTCTTATTTTCTGAGCGCAACACACCAACAAATACAAGTTACGAGTGCGAAAGTGTTGTTAGGACTCGAGACTTAAAAATTCACATGGTGAAAAGTAATATATACTTAAAAATATCGACATAGCTGCAAATTAATTACATTTAAGTTCGTGTTATAAGGCTATGGTATTGTTGTTCATTTTATTAGACCCCCTTTAACAAAATTGAACACGTAAATTAAATGAATAATCTGGGAACCGAACAATGATGATTGGTAATTTGTTACCGTTACACGACTTAAACTAAACCAGATGACTCATTTCCTAACCTATATCTTTTTTTTTTTACTGTTTCTGTTTTTTCTGTGCGGGGAGGAAAGAGATTACTCAAAACTTCCTACTTTCCTCCTCCCTTTGTTGTGAAACCTCTGAAAAGTTCCAACTTTAGGTGCATAAAGGCTACAAAGTATAGAGAGGATAATTTAGGTTAATAGCAGATGAAACAAGGGAAACTTTCTCACAATTTCTATAACTATATGTTATATTGCAATTTCCTGTTACTACCGATAATGAGTAAATCATATTGGCGGCACACTGGTGTTGCTACTCACAGAATAGGCTCAGCAGCATACATTAATCAGAGCATCAGAGGCGGATCTATGTTTGCCTGAGGGGGTGCATCAATGAAAATGTACACACTTTTTAACCTTTTGCCCTAGTTTTTATTTTAATACTATTAATAAGGATCTGCTTTTTAACCATCTTGTATTCCCTTCTGTGTCTTCACAAATCCCATTACCGCTGTTCTAAATTGATAATCACATTGCATCTCTTATCGTGCGCAATCTAGACACCAGCCCATCGTATATCTCACATCACAATTTTTAATTTGATCAAAACAGGTATCTTTTCTTTTGCTTTACTACTTGATTTCAACAATATATTACATACTTTATTAAATTAAATAGAAAAACAATTTATTTCACACCGCTGACCATATTATTATTAGTTGTTTTGCACTGGTTCTTGCGTCATGAAGACCATTTTGGATTTGATTTGACTGTTTGGGATTTGATTTGTTATTATTACCGATTTGATTCGAAACGTATAATCACACAGAGGACACTTAATATAAATGAAACAGATTCCTTGCCGTTTTTCCACTTAAGGCACGGTGCCTTTAGGCTGATGATGGAAAATGGGGAGATAACGACGAGAGAGAATGGATCAAAGAGATCGAGAAAAAGGTAGGCGACTTTTCTACAATAAACGATCGTAAGGTATCTAATTTATTGTATTGGATATATTTAAATTTTATGTTTTCAACATCTGTATTAATCTTCATATATGTATCTTTTGGTATAAATTGGATATCCTCTGCACTCAACTTTGAGGTTAATCCCTCCAATCGCGTGGGAACCAAATGAGCGGCAAACTCTCCCTAAGGGGTTTTAACGTTGTTACATTCCAAGGCTCAGAATCAAACCCGAGACTCCTGGTTAAGCTGAAGCAACTCATACCATCTCTTCTAAGCACCCTTGGATTTTATCTTATATGTATGAGAAGAATTATTATTATTAATCATTATTTTTAATTAATAAATTGTCCCTGCTTACCCAGGTTCTCGAATCCGCCGCTGAGTATGCAACTAAACTTGCTCAATAACCCTTCCTATTAAGTAAAGGCATGAAAACTGAATCTCTAGCAAACAAGACATCCACATTTTCACTCAATTCTCCTAAGTCAGACCAAATTCAATCTACATGTCATGTCGTTTATCACAAAGTAGTTTGGTTTTGATATTTTTCTGTCAATCTGACAAATTCCCTAGACACTATTCTAGTTTACTTTATCAAGTCACTGGTCCTGCAAAGGTTCTAATTGTAAAAACTCAGTTGCCCAAGTACCAAGAAGTGGGAGCTAAACCCAACTTTAAAATATTCTAGTTGTCTAAGCAACAAGATTAACATTTACTCCTAAAGGCCTGAGTTCAAAGTTCAGCAAAAACTTTTCATTCCTTAAGCTCAAATAAAACGGCCATGGTTAGCAAGCCGATGGATTCATGGTGTTTCAGCTTCACATAATAAAACAATGTATGCAGTCAATTTACCAAATATAAGAGCACTGCATTGAAGTATAATGGGCTAATCGCAACTTTTCATGTATACAACGACTAGCAGAGAAGTAATACATCAGAAAATAGGTTAAGCAGATAACAAACATCAAAGTATGGAATCCAAATTATCATAAGTAGCGACAGAATACTCACAGGAGCAGAGAAGCCTTCCCCGAGTTGGGGATTTTCATTTTTTATTTTACCACAGAATACTGCTGGGGACACTGAAAAAACATCAAAACACGGCTCTCCAAGAGCACTCCAATCTTCTTCAGCATTATTTGCGTCCACATCTTCCAATGGAAAATCGAAAAACTTGAGATCATCGAAAGTCTCATCAGACAAACCATTAAAATTCTTGTCAAAAAACCAAGATCCCTTCATATTCGGAATATCCTGTTTCAAAACAACAAACACACACATTATCACCCTTTACCACACAATACACCATAATTCAAATTGAAACAAAACAAATTACAAATCATTGGTTCAAAATCGCCCAAATATTCAAACTTTATGCCATTAAAAATGTTAATCTCGTATGACCCAATTCATATAATCATGTACTATTTTTCTCTTGAAAACTTGGTATCCGGCCCAACGACCGACTAATCCTAGACCAATCCCACCGTCCATTAGCGGCCCCAATTGAAGCCAGAGCAAAGCCCTATACGGACGGACCAGTCCAACACGATACAACATAGTTCAAATTGAAACAAAACCAACAATGAATCATCAGTTCAAAAAATCACCCAAAAATGCCAACTTTTTGCTAAAATAATGTTCGTCTTGTATGACCCAATTTGTATAATCATGTAATACTTTTTTTTAAAACTCGGCATCCGGTCCAATGACGGAATCCTGGGACCAATTCCACTGTCCACTAGCGGGACACTGAAGCCGGAGCAAAGCCCTGCCTAGACCAGCCCAATTGAAGCCAAAGCAAAGTCCTGGACCAGCCCAATTGAAGCCAAAGCAAAGCCCCTATCCGGACCGACCCAACACAGAAAATGTTAGCACCTACGACCTAGCGAAGAGCACACTCCTACGTCCCAAGCCGAACACGACCAGGTTAACCACTAGGGTTGTATAATTAAGTAATACAACAATATTTACCATGACACAGTGAAATTACACACATTGTATTTTCACACAAAATCAACCAAAATTAACCAATTTCCACCATTATAACAAAAAATAAAAAACACCCAGAAAGCAAAATCAAAGAAAAAATGCATGCAAATTCAAAATAATAGAATTATCCATAGTGAAAAAAGAGGGGTAAAAAGGGAATTAAAGGTAAAAAACAAACCTCAGGCATAGTTGTTGAAGAAGAGTGATGAAATAAAGCACATTGCAGTGGGAAAGAGAAAGAGAGAAATTGAGACAAAAACGAAGAAAGATCGAAAGAAAGAAGAGAAAACGTTTGTATCTGTCTGTGTCTGAGTTTGGTAAATTAGGTTTTATTTTTTCAGCAGGCGTTGCTACTATGTGGAAACCCTCATTCTCCTCTCGTGACTTAAATAAATTATTATTATTATTTTAAACTAAATAATTTCGTATCTTTTTTCTTAAGGAATTATACCCTATTTTTCTCATTAGCTTAATATAATTGGTTTCCTTTTATAATATTTGATTTTAAAGAAATATAATTAGACGAGTTGGATCTTGAAAATTACCAAAATTATATAAGATATACATTAAGGCTCGTCTTAAAATGCGTTAAAAGTATCATCGTCGATTGTCTTTTTTGTAAAAATAATAAAGTATCATATTGTCTTTTCTTAAAAGAATATCGTATTATCATGAAGATTGAACGGATGTACCTATGAAACTTTCAATATAATACTACATATTTTTTAGGGTTAAATATGTTTTTGATCCCTATAAATATACCAACTTTTTGTTTTAGTCCCTCTAAAATTTTCCTTCAACTTTTGGTCCCTTAAATATTTTCCATCTTCACTTTTGGTCTCTCCTTTAAAGTAAACTCATATGTAGAATTCATATTTTTGAATATAATTTTGCAGAAAAATTCAAAATATTATAAGAATCACTCCCAAAAACATTTAGAATTATAAATTTTTATATTTTTTACAGTTAAAAATTCATATTTAATTTGTGTTTTGTTAAAAAATTCTATTTTTTTTGGAATTTTTTACACATTTCTGATCAATTTCATTTAAAAATACAAAAATTAAATTAAAAATAGGGACTAAAAGTAGTGATTAAAAATTTTACAGGGACTAAAAGTTGAAGTAAAATTTTAGAGACTAAAACGAAAAGTTGACATATTTATAAGAACCAAAAACATATTTAACCCTATTTTTTATTTACATTTGATTATATTTCTTTTTGTGATGGAGGGTCATATTATCAAATTTACCAATATCATGTTGGTACTCGCTCATATTTTAGTATTTCATAGTTCGTATAAAATGAAAATAATTTACATTGACAATTTTTGTATATACCAATTTAATCTGATTTTATTCTGTAAAAAAAAAATATTTTTATACTTACCTATTAAACTCTATTTTTTAAGGAACTATATTTTTTCTTGTAAAAAAAAAGGAACTATATTTTTACTTTTGTAAATAAAACAAAGTTTGTGTATATTTTTCTATTTTTTTGGTAATAAGTTTGTTTATATTTAGATTTTTTACATAATAATTGCTTGAATAGGTATAATAAAGCTAAAATTGCGAAAATCTAGAAATTCCAAAAGCAGGATTACGCATATCAACTTTTAAGAAGAAAAATAAACTGAAACAGCTTGCAAAAACTTAACTAAGAAGAAAAAAGTACAATTATTTTACTGTTTTTTAAGAAAATAATTGTAAGAATGTCAATGCCATGAGTTTTTTTTTTTAAATACTCTGGTAGCTTAGATTCACATGTTTTAAGTATTGAGATGTGAAATAATCCAATCAAAGAAGTGAGATAATCTGACATTCGAACTCCAACGCTTACAAATAATATCTCCGATAACTACCAATTGAACTAAAACTAATTTACAATTTAAAGATTTCAAATTTTGGTTATAGGATTTTATTTAGCTTTTTTTTTTTACTAAAAAGGATTTTATTTGGTTAAATATTTATATTTAGTATTTATTCAAAAAAATCTATATTTAGTATTTGCTCAAATGTTGTTTGTGTCATTTTACGTCAATTAATCCATACAAAGTTTTGTTCTCAGCTTTTAAATTGGTCATCTACAAAGTCCTCCGATTATTTGTTTTTGTTTGTTGTTTTTCCTGTAATTAACATTGTTTTCTTAGTTTTTTGTGTGCATTTCTTGTAGCGCGGATAACCCTAGTGACTAAAAATTCATTTTTATAAGATGAATAAGTAAGGTGTTTGTGTTCTGAACTCCAGTCTGTGTATGAGTTATGTATTGTATTTATCAACTAAGTTAAACTTACGAGAACGAAAATATATTCTTTTAGTAAGTCATAATCCAAAAGTTGTGAAAATAGAAAAATTTGATATGGTTTCAATTTCCATTGCCAAACATTATTTTACTTTTTTTTCTTTTCTTTTTAGGTGATCATCGCCAATCTTTGTTTTCCTTTTTTTCTATTATTAGTCTTGAATTTTTTTGCTAATAGTATGAGGTCTTGAATTTTTTACTAATAGTATGAGTCATGAATTATATAGTGTGCCAAGAAAAAATCATTCAATTAAAGCAAAAAAAAAAAAAAAAGAAGAAAAA
>Ga0228711_1008774_pt1 | contig 14005 bp, 9 predicted proteins | sample MedpolnodulmetaG_2_FD_177996 | JGI IMG/M metagenome (GOLD analysis project Ga0228711, IMG submission 177996) | Root nodule microbial communities from Medicago polymorpha collected in Santa Monica, California, United States - brown nodules | ecosystem: Host-associated > Plants > Roots > Nodule...
ATTTTATCGTTGACATCTTTAACATGCAAACAGATTTGATGATATTATGTGATAGTTTTAAGTGTTACACTTTGTATGGTGTTACACTTAAAACAAGGTAGGATAAAATTAGATTAAGTGTAGTCTTGTTAATATGATGAATTGATGATACTATGAGGACTGAACTTTTGATGTCATTGTACAATCAGTGGGGTGTTACTCACTACACTTTTGATGTTACAGTGTTAACTTCATCAGAAAAGTCATTTTCACGACTTCACCATAGAATTTTCCTAACATTTATCGTTCTCCCAAAGTCCTTCGTGAATAGAGTTTGTTGTGAAAGTGTTGTAGTTTTCCTCATTAGTAAAATAGTAATCTTCTTGAAATTAAAACTCTACGTTTGAAAACTCTTATTAGTATACTTTTTATAGCTATAATTAAGGTCTTTTGGCAAAACCTAAGTCATAATAAAAAAAAATTCTAATAGAGATTGATTTTTGACTTTTTATATTTGATAAATTAATTATTATATCTTTAGCTCTACGATTGAAAACTCTTATTAGAACTTTTTATAGCTATAAGTAAGGTCTTTTGGCAAAACCTAAAACATAATAAAAAAGAGAATTCTAATAGAGATTGATTTTTGACTTTATATATTTAAAAATTAATTATTATGTCTTAGCTCTACGATTGAAAACTCTTATTAGTAATAAGAGTACTTTTTATAGGCTATAAATAAGGTCTTTTGGCAAAACCTAAAACATAACATAAAAGAGAATTCTAATAGAGATTGATTTGACTTTTTATATTTGAAAATTAATTATTACTTCCTCATGTCCTTATTATAAGAAATATTTGACTTTTTAGGTTTATTGTATAAGTGATGTATCTAGTCTATATTTATAACGAGATACATTAATTATTCAATGATCAGAAGGAGTATGTCTTTAGCTCTACGTTTGAAAATTCTTATTAGTATACTTTTTTATGGCTATAAATAAGGTCTTTTGGCAAAACCTAAAACGTCATATAAAAAAAGAATTCTAATAAAGATTGGTAAAAGATACACATCGAAAATAATCATGGCAGTAAGCATGAAAAGAAAAGGTTTTGCAATGATATTAATGATTATGTTAGTTGCAACACAAGTGGAATGCATCACTCCATCTCAAGAATTTGTGTTAATTAAGCAAAAAGGATACTATGAAGCACTTTGTGAACAATGGTGTATATTTGTGTGTGCCAATGCCAAAATAATAGGAGATAGATTTGATGCGTGCGTGCTAGATTGTGTGAAAGACGAATGCAAGGCTCCGGTGGAAACAAAAATATTGCTATGATCCTTACATAAGCATAAGCAATGGTATCTCGATTTACTTTCGCTTCATTTTTATTCTCTTTCTACTCAGAGAATTGACATTATGTCAAACTTAAATAAACACTCACGAACATTGTGCACCAAAAACCTTGCGCACAAGTCCTTGAGCGCCAATCACTTGTGATATACTCTGATCATAGATTTTTTTGTTGGAAAAGCATTAAACCTGATGTTGACGTTATTGAATTAGTCTAAAAGTTTACTGTCAGGGACCTAACATCAAGTCTCTTGCAACCACAATACAACTTCATTGAGGAAGATGACTCAGTTCTTGATGAAGGGCAACATTTCGTTGGGATGAGTTTGAGGATATTGATTTTCGGTTCAAGGATATTGATTTTCGGAGATATTGATTTTTCGGTTCAGGGACCAAAATGATCATTTTCTACTTTCACTTTAGTCCATGTGACACCTCATACTCTTTGTCAGCATAAAACCTTTGCCACATCATCAGTTATCGGAATTATTTAACATTAGGGACTAAAGTGATAACAGAAGTACACATTCAGAGACTACTTTGTATTTAATCCTGAGTCAGCGACCTTTGAGACAACGAGGTGCAGAGTCAGGACCAAAGTAACCATTTACTCAAACTACAATATCTAACTTCAAGTTGGAATTCATTTTACAGCTCTGTAGTTAATTTGAACTCCTTAAATAGTCGCTTCAAGAGTATAAATTTTGTAGAACCCCTTGTACTCCCTCCGTCCCGCAATAGATGACATATTTGAAAATGTGTAATTTTGACCTATCTTACTTTGACCATATTTTTCTACTAATATATAAAGGTAAATAATATCATATAAGATGCCGTTGGATTTGTCTCGAGTATTTTCAAAATATCAAATTTTCATAATTTTTTCTAATATATTATTCAAGATATTTAAACTCAAAATTATACATTGACATGTGTAATAATGTCAACTGTGTCAAGTATTAAAGGACGGAGAGAGTATTTTGGAATTCAGTCTTAACATACTCCACTTTTCCAGTTCCTTTAACAAATGAATGACACGTGAAAAAATAGATCAACAATATCATTGCATGGTACTTCTCTCCATTCATTGAATATTTTTTTTGAAAGATCCATTCATTGAATTTTGAATAGGGTTTTTTTAATCAACAAATTAATTGATTTTTAAGGACTGATATTTGTTATTTTAGTTAAAGACCATTTACCCAATTCTTTGATTAACTTTTTCGTGGGTGAAATAAAATAAATAGGTTAAGAGTGTTGCCGTCAAGCAACTGAGTTATACGAGTTTGATAGATTCAATTGTATCAGATCATAGGATCATATATTAACTTTAGACTCCAGTCTCTTAAAAAAAAAAAAAAACTTTAGACTCCAACAAAATATGATTGAACATTTTTTTATTTTTTCACATCGGTAAATTAAAGTCCTAAAGTTTGCTCACATTAATCTTTATTTAGATTATCTTTTAATAAATCTATAACATTAACGTTAAACCATCTTATACACGTTTGAAAACGTTATTTCTTCTCTTTTTCTTCATTTCCTCGTAACTTAACTATGGAGGCACTATTCAAAGGTTCTTCTTATCTCTTACCTTCTAAACCTCCAAAAACCACTACCATGTTAGCATCAAACCCTCTTCGTTTCAATTTCCCAAATCACCACCTTTCTTCATCCTCCTCATCGTTTTCACGCCAATTTTCTCTTCAAAATAACCCCAGAAAATCATTCTCACTCATTATGAATGCCCGGAAGAAAGATAAGAAAGCAGATACTCATAGCTTTGTGCCCAAATCAGATGAAAGCACTGGCTTCTTCCCTGAATCTGTTCTTCTTAAAAAGGTTATCTTTTTACACATACCCTTTATTTGATTTTTGTTTATTACTCATTTTTGTGTTTTCTTCTTTGTTTTGTTTTAAGAATTAGATACCCTTTTGAAGGTTTATTGAGTTTATACTTATAAATTGGTAGAATTTGTAATACCCTCAAATTTGTTTTGGTATATTATACATTTTAGTATAATTTCTGCTAGTTTTCATTGGTTTTGTCCCAAGTATAAGATACCCTATTGAAGATTCATTAGAATTTGCATTTGTATTGTTACTACTAAGGGTTTTTCTTGGAAGCATTTTTTCAATATTACAAAATCTTATCTTGTTCTGTTTTGGTTAGAAGGGAGAGTAACTCACTATTTAGGGTAAGGAAAAATACAAATTTGCCCACTTTGTGGTGTATGACTTATTAGCTATGAAACACAGACACATACACCGGACACGCCGACACAGTTAATAATTTGAGAAAATGACATAATTCAGCGTAATCATAGGTGTTGTGTCGGTGTCGGACACCGGTGACACCGACACCGGGACACGCCTAATTTGAGGAGTGCCTGTGCTTCATAGCTTATTAGCATTTGACATTAGAGAAGTGTAGGATTGAGACTAGTTACTTCATAATTGTCGATGTGTCAGTATTGTGTTTGGTGTTCGTGTTTCATAGATCGTTGTTGCCTCGCTTGTATGCAAAATTTAGTTTTTTTTTTTAATGTGTCTTTGTTCTTTATGATATGAATTTTCTCATTAATATGGGTTTTCAACTGATATATTTTTATTTTTTTATTGTTATTGATATTCTATTTGGGTTTTCAACTTGTCATTTTCAGAAGACAGTTGAGGAAGATGGTAAACTTCTTCCAGAGTTTGAAGATGATGATGAAAGTGAGTGATTATTGTTTAGTTATTCCATTTGTTTTAGTTTTTTTGGTAGGCTAAATGGTTCTGGATTAATGTTATGAGTTTGTCCCGTTTTCAAATTTTCATTTTGGTACAGGAAAGCTCTATGAATCTCTAAAGCTTGACGTGGAAACTGATATGGACGTTGAACTATGTAAGTAAATTCTCTCTTGTTTATGTTAGACATGATATGAAACTATTGAATTGATGCAATTTTTATTCCTAGGAATTTCATAAGTACTCTTTCTTGTATATGTATGGTTATTCAAATTATCAAAGAACAGTAACATGACAAACTATTTGGTTATCCGACCTTGTTAGATAATGTTACAAACCATGCTGCCCTAAACCATAATGACGATAATCTAGATGTTACAGCCGTGCTCTCTTGGACAGTCTGGGTCTTATCAGACATTCACCAGGTGGATTTAGGTCCATCTTTTGCTAACTTTTGGCATTTATTTACGCTCATTAGATTGATACCTCTATGGCATTTGTTCATGACATGTCGATCCTCTAATAAATTCTTTTATTTGATAATAGCTGTCAACTGTTTTGTGTGTTTGTGTGTATACCTGGTGTCCTAATATCAATAATGTGAACAGTTCCCTTTAAAGATTCAGTAAAGTGCTCTATCTCACAATATTCTACTTTGTCTATGCAGTGCGCCACTATGAGATTGTTTACTTGATTCATGAGAAACATGCAGAAGAGGTTGTAGCTGTTAATGACAAAGTTCAAGGTAACCTTTCACAGATTGCAATTACCCGTACATTTTTTTCGAATCTATTTATATTCTCGTGATGCCAAATAGAATGAGTTCATGAGCTTGCCATTTCTATCTGGCATTCATGTCACTGTTGTTAAATATAGGCTACAGTGTTATGCCGTAGCGGAATTGAACCAAATCATTATTGTTTTGTATTACACTATTTAGTACAAAATGTTGTCAAATAGCATATGACGTCACTTTAGCACTGTTGTGTACCACAATTTGGCAATACTATTGACGAAAAAGCTGCTATTTGAACTTAAGTTCTTTAATAATTACCTTAGTTGTGGATACAATTATTTGACATAGTAGTTGATTCTAAAAAGTTTCTGCAAAGTATTTAACCAAAAAATCATTTTAACTTGATTTTATCTTCTAATTAAAACATCTGATTATTTTGGTTCTTTTTTTTTTTATTTTTTTTTTATAATTTTTGTTCAAAACATTTGCAGACTTTTTGAGGGAGAAGAAAGGAAGAGTATGGAGATTCAGTGATTGGGGTATGAGAAAGTTGGCTTACAAAATACAGAAAGCTAATAATGCACACTACATTTTGATGAACTTCGAGATGGACGCCAAATATATCAACGAGTTCAAGACTTTGTTGGACAAAGATGAAAGAGTTATTCGACATCTAGTGATAAAGAGGGATGAAGCAATCACTGAAGATTGCCCTCCTCCTCCCGAGTTTAATACTTTTGTTGCTAACACAGATGATGAAGAAGAATGGGATGATGAATGGGATGATGAAGATGAGGAAGATGGATCTGATTATGATGATATTGAGGGCGGTGATGGAATTTTCATTATAGACGATGATGATTTGGAAATATCAGAGGGCCAGAAAATAGCATAATGAGGATTGAGAATTGAGAATGTAGGTAGATAGGTGGTTTTTTTTTTAATCTTGAATTTTTTTCATTTTTTGTTCCTTTTTTCGTTAGAATATAAAGCAGTTCTGAACATTATGGCTTTACATATATATGGAAATCAAAGTGCTATCCAATTTCTTGTTTAATTGCTCAACTTGTTAAATTATAAAATGTTTGACAATTGAAAAAACTAAGATTGAAATTGAGATATATATGATTTGTTTAATACAACACAAGGAGTTGTATTACAATATCTTTGTTCGGTTTGATATTTGGAGGAAGGAAATAATTGTTAGCATTGAATGAAATTTCTATTGATGTTACAAAGAACACCCCGTTTCTGTTCTTTAGAGTTAGGGTTTTATATTTTTGTCTTCATTTGGTGTGCTATGTGTTTTAAGTGTTTGAAAGTTGTAACTTTGTCTCTTATAATTCATTTGGTTTCAGTTTGGCTTAAATCTTATACCTAAAACTCTAAATAAGCCACCTAGAGTCAATATAGTGTGTAGCATATGATAATTTTTTTATCTACTTCTATTGTACTCTTGGCCATATTAGAGTTGGATTTTAAAATTCTCGTTAGACATAAAATTGTAGGAATTTTACTTAGCTTTCCAACATTGTAAAGAATGTCTGAATCCAGCATTTGTACCTAAAGTTATATGTTCAAGTGAATTTTAATTTTTTAGACTTTGCGTTTGTGACCCGATCCAACTTGAATCCATTGAGAATGATTAGACTACTTAAAACTAAATAAAAACCCTCAATAGAACCCCAAAATACGTTCTAATTATTTGCCTTCATCTCTCTCGGAAGACTACCACTATTCTTCCTATTTTTTACTGTTATATTTCATTTTTTGCTCGATTCTGTTTGAAGGACTGTGACTAGATCATAATCTTCTACCATTTAATTTTAATTATTATTCCTTTACAAAGAATAAATTTCTTGACTAAGGTATGTGTCCTTGATTTTTTCCTTTTATCTTGAGACTTTGGAGTCTAATATTCAATCCTTGGTGCCTTTAAGGCTAGGGGTCACCAAGAGAAGTACAAATACCTTATATAAGAATGAGTTGTTATGGACTTGACGAATGCGGTTGGGGTGTCCCAAGATTCCTATGCCCCATGCTTCTATTTTTATCGTCTTTGGCCATTACGTGGGAGGAGAAATGATATTTGTACAATCGATTTGTGATAACTTTGTCTCTTATACTTACATTATATTTTTATTTTTCTCTCTTTCGTTTTGGTTTCCGTGTCAATAACGTCATGTTGATGCTGACGACACGAGCATCAGTCTCAAGCTGAGCCAAAGTACGATCAGATGGACATGGAGCATCAGATGGAGGATGATGTTGAGGCTGAGGAGGATGTGGATGATGGCCAGCAGCAACAACGACGACGGAAGCGTGTGCCGGAGCCAGAGCCTGAGTCTCTTGAGGACTATCCCGGTGGCCCACACGACACTACCATGCTGACGAGGTACCATGTTCATGTGGCCATGAAGGCGTTTGTGGGCGAGGTACCTATTAATGTGATACTTTAATGATTGTAAACTGTTGTTAATCTTTGTGAAACTGATGTTAATGTTTTGTTTTTAATTTTTGCAGTGGCGAGACAATTTAAAATGCACCAACAACAGGAAGAAGATTGATGGGATGCATGATGACGAGAACATGGCTACTTGAGGAGGATTTTCAATGAGCGTCTTTTGCAGCAGTTGGAGGTTGATAATAAGGGTGATATGGAGAAGGAGGTTCAGAAGTTGCGGGCATATGCTATCCGCATATATTTGTTGTACTTGGCGGGGATCACACTCTCCACTGACAAGAGCGCCTACTATGTGGATGTTGCCTATCTGAATTACTTAAGAGACCTGGAGGTTGTTGCTGGTTGCTGCACTATCACACTTGTATAAGGAGTTTAACATTGCTTCCCATTACAACACCAAGCATCTGTCACGATACTTGACTTTGTTGCAGGTATAAATAAATAATTATGCTTGTTTTTTCATCTGTAAGTGTTGATTGTTTGTAGTGTTAATAGTGTTTTACCCCCCTGTAAATTTTTTTCTTCTAATTTGGTCCTTGTAAAAAAAAATTTGTTTCAGAATACCCCCTACCTAGGCCATCTAACTGTGCATTTTTGCTGATGTGGCATGCTGAGTCACCTTTTTCTGATGACGTGACACACTGACTATATAATTAATTTTGTTTTTTATGGGGGTACACAAGGAATTTGTGATTTTTAAAAAAGAAAATATAAATTCATTTATATAAATTTTTGGATTATTATGTTTTTAGTCCCTATAAATATTGACAGTTTTGTTTTTAGTTCGTACAAAATAAAATCACACTTTTTACTCCCTGTGACATTTTCCTTAAGCATTTTAAGGACCAAAACCGTTGATGGAAATTTTTGACAGGGACTAAAAGTGCCGATGGAAAAGTTTATAAGGACTAAAAATGCTGATGGAAAATTTTATAGGGATTAAAAAGTGTGATTTTATTTTGTAGGGACTAAAAACAAAAATGTGAATATTTATAGGGACTATAAACTTAATTAACCCTAAATTTTTAAATTATTTTAGGAGAATAAAAAAAATCATTCTTTTTTTTTCAAAATTGAGAAGATTTCTTTTAAAAAAAATTATCGAACCTAATATATTTTGAAATTTTCGAAAAAAAAGTTATAAAATCTTTTTCAAAACTTTTGAAAATATATTTCAAAAATTAGAAAAACAAATTTGAAATTAAAAAAAAAGTTTAGATTTTTCTTTCGAAATTAAAAAGTTTGTTTTTTTATTTTTTATACAAAAAATAAAATTTTTGGAAAATATTTTTAATAATTACAATTTTTTCCGGACAAATTGAAAATATTTTTCTTGAATTTTTTTAAAATAGAAAATATTTTTACAAAATTTAGATAATACTTTTTGAAAACTTTAAAAAACTAGATAATCTTTTTCCAGAATTTTAATAGAAAAAATTCATATTTTTAAAAAAATATATATTTCAAAATTTTTATAAAATATTTTTCGAAATAAATAAATTAGCAAAAAAAATAATGTTTTTTTTACGAAATTATGAAGATTTTTTCAAAAAAATAAAATAAAATTTTGGATTTTTTTTAAACTAATTTTTATAATAAAAATCTTAATTTTGAAAAAAAGAATGATTTTTTTTTTGTTGATAATTTTCAAAAATTATTTTTTAGATTTTTTATTTTTTAATTTAACATATTTTTTATAAAAAAAAAAGGAGCAAATGCAACGTGTACCGGTAAAATAATGAAAAACAAAATTATTTATACAGTCAACACACCACGTCATCAAAAAAAAGTGACACAGCGTGCCAGATCAGCGAAAATGTAGAGTCGGATGACCTAGGGGGTATTTTGAAACAATTTTTTTTACAAGGACCGAATCAAATTTTAATTTTTTACAGGGCAAACCCGGAAATGACCTATATTATATGGGGTAAAGCATTATCAACTCTTATTTGTATATTTATATGTGGTTGCCTTTGTTGCAGGCTTGAGTGTATCATCATTTCAAGGGTACAAGCAACAAGGGTGCGCGAGTGGATATCGGAAACGTATGCATCCACGCGCCATGTTTTTTGTACCATAGGTGGGTTTGTCTGCACCAGATGAGTACATAGGGCATCTAGATCAGCTGGATCAAGTGGGCGTTATCATGGCCCCATATGGAGAGCACCATGTTACATGTTCGTTTGAGCGGGTCAACCTTTACTTTTGATGGCTCAAATACGGTAACCGCAAGGTGAGATATCTGTCGGAGCGGGTGTTTCGTTAGTTTGGATATCACCTACCGCTTTCAGCACCATCTTGATCATGCGATGACACCTCAACAGTTGGGTCACCGTGCACTGCAAGGTGTGGAGGCGGTAGAGGATGATTCTTCCACTTGAGGATGTTCATGTCCCTAGACCACCAGAGTAGGAGGCCCTTGATGAGATTGCTGATGAGGAGGATGGAGAGCATGTATTCTTGGATCTGGGCGAAAGGTTGAGCCATATTAGAGACCATGTATATGTTGTTATGTCCAGTGGTGTGGTGTCGTAAAGGTCTGAGGCATATCGTTGTTTGGAGGAAGTCTTGAGAGCGGTTCATGGAGGGAAGGTTTATAGGCTTAATGTTGAGGGTGGCAGATGTGTGATCATTGGATAATTTTAATTTTTGATTATGCTTTTTTTTTCCTGAGAATTTTTTTGATTAAGTTATGTTTGAATATTTGGTGATGTAACATTTGAATTATTTTTATTTTTATTTTTGATTAATTTTATATTTGGAAAATTATATTGTGTTGTTAATTGCTGTTTTGAATTAAAATTTCTGTTTGAAGATAAGGTCAAATGCATGGTTATGTCATTTATAAGCAATCTAATGCGCCAAATGAATGTTTCAGCCAAAACAGTCAAGAGTGTCTTTGTGCTGATGTGGTTCAGATTATATAATCCGGAATAGTTTTACACATTCTAGATTATATAATCTGGAAACCTTCTTTTTCACCCCAAATATTGACTTTTTACTAGGTGTTTGACACATTTCGGATCATATAATACGAAAAGTGTAAAACCAGTCTGAATTATATAATCTGAACCCAATCAATGCACTTTAGCATCAAGATCCTTTAGGGTGCTACAAGCTTCAAAAGGCTCGAAAAGTTTCGGATTATATAATCTAAAAATAGTTCGGATTATATAATCAGGACGAGGGGTATTCTTAGAAAAAAAATTAAAGTGCACTAGAAACAAGCAGAGTAAGAAGACTTCAAAAAAAAAGAGTAACAGTCTATTTTTGTATATACGTATTCTTCTCTAAAATAAATAAAAATAAAAAAAGGAAAACAATTCTTCACAAATTCATCACAAAGCAAAAGCAAAGCAGAGTATGAGCAATATGAATCCTTCACAACCAATCCGTTTGCTAATTCAAAACTTGACATATATATTGAGAAATGTTCGGTTAACGAGGAGCGTGCAACATTATATGAAGAGTTGTTTTCGTCTCTCTCTCTTTTTCAACGTCGAACGAGGTCGTTCTTTCTTCTCTCTCTAAAATTCCGTCGTGATAGTTCTGTTTGCCGACGCAAAGAATCCGATCCCCGATTTATTAGGTTTAGTTTATGTTTAAATTCATGAATTATTAGGTTTAGGTGTTGATTTATCATTTTTCTTGTTTTGAATTCTGCAATTTAACATGTGTAATGTTAGGTTTATGTGTTTTTATTGTATATACTGATTTATATCAAACGTTTGGAGAAAATATTGATTTAACATTACTGAATCATTTTTTTTGTTATGAATTCTGCAATTTAACATGCGTAATGTTAGGTTTGTGTGTTTTTATTGTATATATTGATTTATATCAAATGTTTGGAGAAAATATTAATTTAACATTGCTGAATTATTTTATTGTTTTGAATTTTGCAATTTGACATGCGTACTGTTAGGTTTATGTGTTTTTATTGTATATACTGATTTATATCAAACGTTTGGAGAAAATATTGATTTAACATTGCTGAATCATTTTATTGTTTTGAATTTTGCAATTTAACATATATAATGTTAGGTTTATGTGTTTTTATTGTATATACTGATTTATATCAAACGTTTGGAGAAAATATTGATTTAACATTGCTAAATCATTTTCTTTGTTATGAATTCTGCAATTTAACATGCGTAACGTTAGGTTTATGTGTTTTTATTGTACATACTGATTTATATCAAACGTTTGGAGAAAATATTGATTTAACATTGCTGAACCATTTTATTGTTTTGAATTTTGCAATTTAACATATGTAATGTTAGGTTTATGTGTTTTTATTGTATATACTGATTTATATCAAACGTTTGCAGAAGATATTGAGTTAACATTGCTGAATCATTTTCTTTGTTATGAATTCTGCAATTTAACATGCCTAATGTTAGGTTTATGTGTTTTTATTGTATATATTGATTTATATCAAACGTTTGGAGAAAATATTAATTTAACATTGCTGAATCATTTTATCGTTTTGAATTTTGCAATTTGACATGCGTAATGTTAGGTTTAGGTGTTTTTATTGTATATACTGATTTATATCAAACGTTTGGAGAAAATATTGATTTAACATTGCTGAATCATTTTCTTTTGTTTAGAATTCTGCAATTTAACATGCGTAATGTTAGGTTTATGTGTTTTTATTGTATATACTGATTTATATCAAACGTTTGGAGAAAATATAAATTTAACATTGCTAAATCATTTTCTTTTGTTTTGAATTCTGCAATGTAAAATGCGTAATGTTTGGTTTATGTGTTTTTATTGTATATACTGATTTATATCAAACGTTTGGAGAAAATATTGATTTAGCATTGGTGAATCATTTTCTTTGTTTTGAATTCTGCAATTTAACAGATTTATATCAAACGTTTGGAGAAAATATTGATTTAACATTACTGAATCATTTTCTTTGTTATGAATTCTGCAATTTAACATGCGTAATGTTAGGTTTATGTGTTTTTATTGTATATATTGATTTATATCAAATGTTTGGAGAAAATATTAATTTAACATTGCTGAATCATTTTATTGTTTTGAATTTTGCAATTTGACATGCGTACTGTAACAACCCGATTTTTCGCTAGATTAATTTAATTGATTTTATGTGTATATAATTGTGTTGTATGTGATTAATGGGCTCTGTGTGTTATTGGGTTAGGATTAGTAGATTTCGTTATAAAATGGTATTTTGGTAATTTTGTGAGTGGAGGGTAAACTAGTAATTTTATGGTGAGATTTAAGTGTTTATAGTGGAACCTTTACTCTTACTAAATTATTATTCAGTAGCGGTAATTAATTTAAACCGGTAGTTATTTGATAACACTTAATCGTTAGTGGATAGAAACTAGGGGGTTAATTTATAAGAATTGTGAGCCCATTAGAATACAAATTGGGTTAGGCCCAACTATAGAGACTATATAAGGTTTATCCTTAGAAACTTAGGTTAGAATAATCTTTTGCAATTGAAGAGAGGAAGATAGAGAAAGAGGCTAAGAGGAGAAAAGGGTTAGAGAAGAAGAATTGGTGAACCCATAGGAGTAAAATTGAAGCTTGTACTAGGTTTGTTAATCATTGAGGTAAGGGGGTTAGATTTCATTCATAATCCTTTGTATAATCTCTTTTCCTTCTTAAACCCATAAGTGCTTATTTGTATAAATTGATTTTATGATGAAATTCGTGCTTATGTTTTGATGTGATGTTTGAGTATGTGAAATTGGTGTTAAATGAGTTGTTGATGATGAAATTACATGCTCAAACTATGCTTATGTGTATACCTTGCATTTTCACTTAAAAATAGATGAAATATGATGTTGTTGTTGATGGATTGATGTTGAAATCATGTTGACTGTCCCTGTTGCTGTTGTGATGTGTTATTGTTGATGATTAGAACCCTGGGTATTCATAATCATTGAGATTGTTGTGAGAATTGGTTTGTTCTTGAGATTTTTACAAAATGGGGCAAATGGTGATTTTTGTTCAAAAGGTGTTTTAACTCAAATGTTATACGGTTTTGAACCTCTTTTGATGTCTGAAAACAACGTTTGGGTTAACTTTAGAAACAAATTTGGGCTTGGGGGATTCAAAATTGGGGTTTTGGGATGAAAAATGAGATTTTACGACAGCAAACTATCATGGCTCGCGAGGCTAGTAAGCTTACTCGCCACAACGAGCAAATGTGTGACAGAGAGCATGCTTTGCTCGCCACGACGAGCAGGACCACTTGCCATAGTGAGCAACGTGGTGACAGAGAGGGTACTCTGCTCGTCATGGCGAGCTAGTCTGCTTGGGAGGCGAGTTGCCTCAGTTCTAGTTTTTCTGTTTTGCGTTTTGTGTCCTTTTTACACATTTCCGTTTTGAATTGGCTATTGATATAAACATGGAAGTTTTAGATAAGTTTATTAGCTTTCCAATGTCTCTGGTTGGACTTAAAAATGTTTTACGGATTTTGGGTTATGATGAAACTACTTCGAGTGGGTCTCAGAGAAATCTTAAGTAAATTTAATATATGTTGGTTGGTTGAGATAATGTTGGTGAATATATATATAAGTTGAATTGTGAATGATTGTTGGTGATTGCATATATGTATATATGTTGAGTGATGGTGAATTGTTGATGGATTCATATTTGCATATATGTTTGGTGATGATGTAGTGATATTGTTGTGTGTGAACATATGCATAGAGTTGAGTCATATGTTCATGCATACATGACTGATGGTGA
>Ga0228711_1008777_pt1 | contig 14002 bp, 9 predicted proteins | sample MedpolnodulmetaG_2_FD_177996 | JGI IMG/M metagenome (GOLD analysis project Ga0228711, IMG submission 177996) | Root nodule microbial communities from Medicago polymorpha collected in Santa Monica, California, United States - brown nodules | ecosystem: Host-associated > Plants > Roots > Nodule...
ATTTCGATAATTGCTTATGTAATGTCACATCCAAACACTTCAATTTATGTAAGTACTTTTTAGTGTACATATCCAAACATAAATAGCTTATCAAGTATAAGAGCTTACGATGTAAGCTCTAATATTATAAGCCCTAATGCTATGAGCATCTATATAAGTTGTTTATTCAAACGGAGCCTAATTTGTTTCAGAGAAGGAAATTATATTAAAAACTCAACTAATGGGTGACATAAAATAGACTAATACATAAAATAAATTAATGTGGATTATTATGTGTGTCATAAAATAATTAGTGTATTTTTTTTTAATTTCATAGATGTTTATATTTTTTAAAATAAAATTCTCACTAATAAAAATTACATGTTTATTATTGTAAGTTAATTTTTCTAAAAAAAAATGACGGACTTTTATAAATAATATATTTTGGAGTAATATCCACCAAAACCTTAATGTCAACTTCGGTGGAGACTCTTTTTGCCAGACCACATAGATAGTTTACGTTGGGTGAATAGTTGAATATAATTTCATTAGTATATTATCTGTGTACAATTATTTTATACATGTAAAGGTGCAGCGATTTAGTGAAAAGAATTATTTTATACATGCATTGATGATGTGTTGCCGTATCAATTAATGAATATGAAAAATACATATTAGTTTCATAATGAATATGAAAATAATCAGATATAATTTTTATTATTTTTTGTTGTTTTATAAAATTTACAAATATTAAATTTAATTTCAAAAAATATATTTAAGTGTTTCGCAAGGATAACCTTATATTTAAATAAATGTTACCCATTAATTCTTACACACAGTGGAAGACAAGCAAGCATAAAGTTGCGTCGCTTAACCTTTCTAGATAACAAAATTAATCTTCGTACACACAATATTCATGGACATATGAGAGATAATATTGATCTGCATGATCTTTTAAATTCTTTGTAGAAGGACAACAATATCTTGTGTTAGGAAGCCAAGTATCAAACATAAAATGGTATAAAAACATGTCGACTGTCAGAACACTTTTTTCTCGTGTTTGGCCATTTTGCTTGACGCGACTTTGAGGGTTGTCTGTCTCACCGTAAAAGCGTAGAACCCCAATCCCGCAAATGGTGGAAAAAGCCCATAACCTCAATCTCACAAGTGGTGAAACCCCAATCAAATCCCACAATCATGTTTTCCTCTTGCACATCCGTACACATAACATCTATATCTGCCGACCCAAATGTTGATCTTCCATCAAGTGGGTTAGACAAGAAGTTCATTGGTGATGCCTCTTTCTTTACAAATACTCTCACCCGCTTGAATATATTAAAAATGGCATCCTTAACAAAGTCATGCTTGAATATGAAGTCGGAAAGCTCCTTCATTACATTTTACTAGAGGTGTCAAAACGGGTCGGACCTGTCAGACCGGCCCGCAAAAGCTCGAAAAAACGTAAGGATTGGACATAAAAATTTGGCCTCGTTTAAAACCGGACCTTTTTAACCTGAACCCTTGAGGCCCGAGCCCGTTGCGGGGTAGCCCGTTTAATTTAGAATATTTTTTTTACCATCGTCAGGTTCAAAAATAGTGGAAGATTTCTTGATGTTTGTGGATCAATAGTGGATGAATTTATCAATAACCACGACCTTATGAGCTTCCCATGAAGCAAACCGTTTGGTCCAGTGTAAATATCAATTACCTACTTAAATTAAAAAAGGATGTTATTTTGGCATCAGAATTTAGTCATATAAATACAATACTATCGGGAGCAGTAGGAAAATTCATTGAAACTTGCAATCTAAGGTTTATGTTTCTTAGTCAAAGATCTGAATAGGGGAATTAAAAATTCATATCATATATAGCTATAGTTAACTGAAAATTGAAATCATAGTTCAAAGAATAAGTAGTTGCCGAACTAACAGAGGAAACTCAATCTACAATTTTACAAACAAATGAATGCAATGTATTGAATGGAAAGGAAATGGCACTGAAATGAACGTACTCAAATGGGCAGAAGAAGGTACTGCATTGAAAGCTTTGGTAAGTTTGAAAGTTTAACAACAGTTTTTGTGATTGATATTTTTTAGTGTAATTTTTCAATTAAGGGAAATGTTAACAAGTGTCCCGAGACACTCTTTAAGACCTTTAAATGATAATTTTTTTGAAAATTTATGTAATCAATGCATCGGAAATTAAAATATTTGACTTTTTTATGGAATAATTTCGTCTTTTAGAATGCTTAAAGAGTATCATGGAGACACTCGTTAACAAGACCTTTTAATTAAAATCTTTAAGTAACCGGACTGTTCCGAAAGCCCGTAGCTCGCAAAGGGCTGGACTCGGACACATATTTTTTAGCCCGTTTATCTTCTGGGTCTTTTTAGTCCGGCCCGCCAAAGCCCAATCCGTCATGGGCTGGCCCATCGCAGGCCGGGTAGCCCGTTTTGACAGCTATACATTTTACCATGTTATAATTAAAAACAAAAATCTTATTTATTCCCTTCAAAATAAAATCTTACTTATTTAAACATAAAAAATAAAAAATAATATTTTTTTAAATAAAAAAAAAATTTAAAGGAAGAATTCATTGCTTTTCATTACCAATCAAAGAAGAAATACATGACGGTACATTATCATAAAGAAGAAATTCATTGCTTTATATGAGACTACCCTTGTTAATTCATGAGCGACCACATTGACTTGCCTCATATTGAACTCGACATGAGAGTTCTGAAAACTATTCTCAAACAGCTGTCTACAAGCATGCATAATACAACCAAAAACTCACTGTCATCCTCTATAGAAGACCGAAAATGATCAACCACTAACTTGGAATCTAAGGCAAAGCCAATATTATCATATTGAAGATCCGTCATCCACCTCAACGCCGTGTGAAAGCCTACGGCCTCACCCACATCAACATCACAAAGAGGGAAAAAACAATCTGTTTTAGCACTAACAAATTCACTTGTATCATCCCGAAGGCAAATTCCAATACCCATCATATTCATGGAAGAAGAAAAAGATATGTCAATGTTACATTTATACCTACCATCGCTGGATTGCATTGCCTTGGTGAGTCAAAGGAACATCTTTCTTCTCGTTGTGCTCTCTTATATTTAGCATGAGACACATATGATGAATGTTTAGCATTTAGCATTTACTAACATATTTTATCTTATATTTATCGAGTTTTTTTTTTTCTCCTTCAAAAATAAATCGAGTTTTTTCTCTCTTTTTTTTAAGGGATATTTTTATCGAGCTTATTATCCTAGTATTTATTATCATATCATGCGCATTAACTGGTCATTAAACTTAGAAAACAGAGTAGTCAACTTGTGAATTACATTACAGCCTGACTTTTGTTTGACCGTAAAAATTTACAACGCGGCTAACAAAAGTAGAAAGAAAGAATCTATCGTCCCCAATCATCATTATCATTAAATTTACCACTTTCTCTGAATTTTCATCCTATTTATTTTACCACTCTGTCTAAATACGAAACAGAGCATATAGACGCAATTTCTGACCCTCAACAAAGACTATATAAACATTACAATCATTTCATAGAGAAAATATAGCATCAGTAGAATAATACAAATAGGTTAAAAAAAATACAAGAGTATTAATTATTCTGTATCTGTATCTATCTATTGTTATTATTGTATAACATTAATGTCTACATTCTCCGAATCAAATTCCGATGGAGTTTCACAGCGAGTCAACAGTCCACGTTTCTCCGGTCCGATGACTCGCCGTGCTCAGTCCTTCAAACGCAGCAACGCCAACGGTGGCGCCGTCGTGAGCGGCGGCGCACTCAGTACACACAATGAAGTTGAGCTTCAAATCAACTCTCCCAGATCGGAAGAAGTGTTGGAGCCTGTTTCGAAGCATGGTCATCATCATCTTCATAATCATGTTTCTCAGAGAGTTCATGGTGGAGTTGTGAAGGGTTTTCTGAAAAGACCACTTGAATCCATTGCTGTTGATTTTGGATTTAGAGAGAAGAAAAAGCTTGGACATTGGATGTTTTTGGTGTTTTGTGGGGTTTGTTTGTTTATGGGTGTTCTTAAGATTTGTGCTACTGGTTGGCTTGGATCTGCCATTGAAAAAGCTCAATCTTATCAGGTTAGTATCTTATTTATATGATCTTATCTTACACTGCAAAGGGTCAATTTAATTTATCGAATATTTCATTTGTTTTAATTTTTGGAAGAATTAAGTTATTTTTGGTAATTAGTGTGTGGATGTTTATTCAAAGTGGAATCTTTAACCACTATAACATCATGCTTTGTATGGATCTATTTTTATATGTTTGCTGTTTTTGTTTTTGGATTTTATGGTGTTTTGGATAAACAATCTTTTCCATTTTCAAGTGTAAAATATTAAATATGTCATGTGTTAATGTGTACAAGGTTGAATTTGCATCTTCAGAAATGTAAAATTTCTTATCCAGCTTTTACTTTTTGAGTCAACTTGCTATTTGTAATGCTAGCACTAAGCTTTTAATTTGCATCTTCTTGTGAGTATTCAGTATTGTTAGTAATTTTTGTTGTGTGGAATTATATGCTTTTGTGCAATCAACTAGGTTTCTTGGAACAATGCAGGAATTGATTAAATTTCTCAACTATTGCAGTATATTTTACCCCTTAGCTATAATGGGGTGAAGAACTTAGGAAGCTGTGTTTGTTTTCATTTTTTGTTTGCTGCTGTTTACTTAAGACGGACATATTGCACCAAAATGTGAACATACCATATAGTAGTAGGGAGCTGGGATGGATCAAGAATTAGATAAATCATTATCGGAATTGACAATCTTTTTACATGTCTTAACGTTAGTTTGGATATACATTTCACTTGCCGCCACCGCAAGTTTGGATCCATTTCACCGTGGAAATGGAGAAGCTACGAACTGTAGCTTCTAACAAAACGTGCGTCCACTTTTGGGAAGCCGCTGAAACAAATGCACACCTTACCGACTTTTATATGGTGGACAACTCAACCAAGTGTTTTCTTATTTTCAAAATTTTATGTACTGCTGTTTACTGAAGATAATCATATTACACCAAATTGTGAAAATTCCAAATGGTAGGGAGATGGAGTTGATTAAGAATCAGATAGATCGTTATCTGACTTGACGACTATTTGCATTTTGTTTCCTTGCATTACTTTCTTTTGTTTAGGATTGGAGGCAGGGTGTTGTTTGCTTCTATTAACCTACTAAGTAAATTATTTTACTTTTTATCAGGAACTATCCGACTCCAATGGAATTGATAATCTAAATCTAGTGGACCAAAGATCCCTTGGTTATGCATATAGGAGTCAAGAAGGAGATGTGGAACGAACTCTAAAGACAGTAGAAACAGGAGTAGGTGGCAGCCACACTGCTAAAGTGAGAACTCTAATCTATATCTCAAGTTTGTGGATTTAATTTGTTTGGTTTTCAATATAGGTATCAGAAATATCTTGTCTTTTCATTAATCAAAGTTTGCTTTTTATTCAGGAATCAGAAGTCTGGTCTAAGCCCAACAGTGAAAATTTCACCCAATGTATAGATCTGTCTAGAAATCATAAAAGTAAGAAATTTTTTGTATGAAGTTTACTTCTTTTCCTATTATGCAGTTGAGTATTCCAAGATTTCCCTCCACTCACGTTCAATACATTTTTTGACAGTGCTAGATGCAAAGACCAACGGATATATTCTCGTAAATGCTAATGGGGGCCTAAATCAGATGAGATTTGGGGTATGCTGTGTTGATTTCTGATGTTATATTATAAGAAGGCAGGCGGAAAGCATAATCTAATGTCTAAATATATTTTGATTGCAGATATGTGATATGGTTGCTGTTGCTAAGATTATGAAGGCAACACTAGTTCTTCCTTCTCTTGATCATACCTCGTACTGGGCTGATCAGAGGTTCGATTACAACTTTCTTACCTCCTACTTTAGATTTGGATGATTGGATCTCGTAGCAAGGGTTTTCGGCAAGACTAAAACTTCATTCAGTTTCAGTCAATGCTGATTATCCATATTAGTTGATATGAGATTTTTAGCAAAAGACTTGTTCAAATCATGGCATAGCACATAACTAATGACTATTTAATGTGCAAGAAATGTCGTAGAAATTTAGATTTTTTGACAACATTATTTGATAAGTATGCCATCAATTACTAAGCCTTTTCTTTAGACAATCATCACAACTTTAAGGGAAGAGTGCATATTCCAGAAAGCTATAACTAGATTTCTCAGCCTCTCTAATTTATTTCCCCTTTTGCTATCAAGTGATGGGTTTTCAGCTTGAATATTCTCTCATTCAACATTTTGTTGTAGTGTATAACTTTTGTTTCAATATATTTGCAGTGGATTTAAGGATTTGTTTGACTGGAAGCATTTTATTGATACACTGAAGGATGATGTCCATATAGTAGAGACATTACCACCTACCTATGCTGGAATTCAGCCGTTCTCAAAAACTCCAATATCTTGGTCTAAGGTAACCATAACCTGTGTACTCAAAATTTGTTTAATTGATTTACCACATTCTTGTCGAGATCAGCCACCCATCTCGTCTTCAGGTAGCCAGTTAAGTTGTTAAGGAAATGAAAGTATATTTATCATATAATGATTGCCTTATATGTGCCATAAAACTTTATTTAGTCTCTATGCCAATGCCAAACAAATTTCCACTTCACATAATTGCATCCTTTTAACTATGTTTCAAATTACGGTCAATGAATTTATATAGTGTTTATTTACAGGTTCCTTATTACAAGACCGAGGTTCTTCCCCTCCTAAATCAGCACAAAGTGATCTATTTCACTCATACCGATTCACGGCTCGCTAACAATGGCATTCCAAAATCCATACAGAAACTAAGATGCCGTGTAAACTACAGAGCATTGCGATATTCAGCTCCAGTTGAAGAATTTGGAAACAAACTGGTATCTAGAATGCAGCAGAATGGAAATCCTTATCTTGCCCTTCATTTAAGGCAAGTTTCAATCACAATATTGTAATAATACAATTGAATCCGCATGGATTTATAATGAGATCGATGTAAGATGACATGTAAACATTCCATTTCTAACCACCTTACTCTATCTCTTCTTTGTTACAGATATGAGAAGGATATGCTTGCATTTACTGGTTGCAGTCACAGTTTGACTGCAGAAGAAGATGAAGAACTGAGACAGATGCGATATGAAGTTGGTCACTGGAAGGAAAAAGAGATTAATGGGACTGAAAGGAGATTGCTTGGTGGCTGTCCGTTAACTCCAAGGGAAACTTCCTTACTACTTAGAGCACTTGGTTTTCCATCACACACCAGGATTTACCTCGTAGCTGGAGAAGCATATGGAAGAGGAAGTATGAAATATCTCAAGGATGATTTCCCCAACATTTTCTCTCATTCCTCTCTGTCTTCTGAAGATGAGCTGAATCCTTTCAAGAATCATCAAAACATGTTGGCTGGTATTGACTATGTTGTTGCCCTTCAGAGTGACGTATTTCTGTACACTTATGATGGAAATATGGCGAAGGCTGTACAAGGTCATAGGCGCTTTGAAAACTTCAAGAAGACCATCAATCCAGACAAGTAATAAATTCAAAATCTCTTTCTTCTATATTATATCTACCATAATGTTTTTGCGGCGACACATGCAATTTAATTTCATTGTGCAACTGTTTCTTGTCCATTCCCAGTATAAACTGATTTCAATGGTGTTGATGCAGGATGAATTTTGTTAAATTTGTCGATCAGTTGGACGAAGGAAACATTTCTTGGAAAAAGTTCAGCTCCAAGGTGAAAAAACTTCATAGAGACCGTGACGGTGCTCCATATCTAAGAGAGTCGGGAGAATTTCCAAAGCTAGAAGAAAGCTTTTATGCAAATCCTCTGCCAGGATGTATTTGTGAAACAAAAAGGAGTAGATAAACACAGTCTTGGTTCACAGCTCTCGTTCTTAGGATTGTCTTATAAAAGCTGCAGTCATATGGCATTGTGGCTGTGGAGATGATTTTTTTTTTTCCGTAATTCTTTCTTGAAGAGATCGCAATATGATTATCCAAAAGCTGGATTATCTGGTAAGGTACCATTGCCATATATTGCTTGGATGTTGGGATAAGATTGCAAGTGGCCATGATTTGATAAGAAACTAAACCACACAGATGCAGTTTTAGGGAACAGGTTTGGGCTGGCCAAAGTATACTACTGTCAATACACGCAATAGATACTAAACACCATACCTTATTATAAACAAACGTCATTCTAACTACACTTTTTGAATAAGGAAGTTTTTTTCTCTTCCTTGATTATTTTATTCAATACTTGTTTTAATATCAAAAAATGGGGGTGGAACTGAATAAGTTGTATTCTTATTGCACTGTATAATATTTGAAAAGAATTATATGCAGTTCTTTGTATATGAAATTATTTTCTTTTGATAAATTATGGATCTGTAATTCTTTTAAGAACCTCTTAAAATAAATCACCCTTTGTGATCATTAATTAATTTTCAGATACTTTCCTTGCTATAAAATACATCTTTTACCCCTTGATTATTGTGATTGAAATGTATTTTTTCTGCTTATGCTTAACTTTGCTTAATCGAGGCTTAATGTAAGGCTAGATACGTAATGCGTTTTGGCTGTCTGATTTATTCCCACCCGAGAAAAAGAAATGATAGTTGCCCAATTATTTTATGACAGGGTAATGTGTGGTTGCTTTATTTGACAAGGAATGTGTGGTGGAAGGTACCCCTTATGAAGGTATAAAATATGTTGTTCAAACCATGTTCTGAATTTCCCCTAACAATAGCAAACTAATACAGAAAGGGACTGCCAGTAATATGCATGTGTTATGCCAGAAAGGACTAGAATCTGCAAACTAATTTGATCACACCTGTCGAAGTTTTACTGAGAAACTAGTATTGAATAGCATTATATACTCATGATAATGATAACTCATTGGCTATTATTTGTTCCCCACCTAGAACAAATGAAAAAGATGCTTCACAAAAATACTTGCTCGAGTCTTGATAGACACTGAATTATGAAAATTGGCAAAGTAATTCCAAAATTACAACAGGGCTGTAGCCTGCAGTCAGTATACTTCAATATATATGAAGTTCAATTATACAATTATACAATTTTGTATCCACGAGATATAAGATTACATTCATAATCAAAGCATTCTCTTAAGATTTGGAGACTCCAATTGTTCGTACAACAAAACCAAAATGGTAAAAAAATTATAAAAAAAAAAGGAAAAACAATCAAAGGCGTGCATTTAGCTCTCGAGTCTCATTTCCTTTGGTGAGGAAAGGATAATCAGTGTAGCCAATAACAGGATCCTGTGTGTAAAATGTCTTCCTGTTATACTTGTTCAGAGGAGCATTAAGCTTAAACCTTAAAACCAAATCTGGATTAGAGATGAAAAGACGACCAAATGATACCAAATCAGCATCACCTTGAGCTACAGCTTCCATTCCTAACTTCCTATTGAATCCACCACTGCACATGAATGTTCCCTCATAAGCTTTTCTTAGGTTCCTCATCAAATGAGCCTCTTCTTCTTCCTTGTCATACTCAGTTTTTCCATAAGCTGTATACCGAGGTTGAGTAACATGAAGATATGTAAGTTTTCTACCAAGCTCTTTTTGGAGATTGTTTAGTCTCTCAATCACTGCTAAGCCTAATCCAAGTGGATCAGAATCAATAGCATCATTGTGATCAATTGCTGGTGAAATTCTGACACCAACTCTTTCAGCTCCAATACCAGAAACAACGGCCCAAACCACCTGAATTAAGAACCTGCATCGATTTTCAAGTGATCCACCATACTCATCTGTTCGATCATTGATCCCATCTTTCAAGAATTGATCAATCAGATACCCGTGTGCCCCGTGAATTTCGACTCCATCAAAACCTGTATGTACGTCTCATTTCATTATCATGCAAGCTTTGTCTTTAAAAAACGTGAACATGAAATTAGCCCATACCCGTGCTGCATATGCACGGGTATGGATTGAACTTCATTACATGATAACTCACAAACACAATAGTAAGGTAAACAATTGAATAGATGTAAACAAATATAAAACCTGCTCGAATTGCATTAATAGCTGATTGGCGATAATGATGGACTATTTCTGGTATCTCAGAAGTGGTAAGTGCTCGAGGCTCTGGGTATGCGCCATAGGAACCATCTGGCTTGAGAATTCTCCACCTCTCTAGAAGGGGTTTGGTTGTAGATGAAATAGGCGCAGCACCACCAGGCTGATACACTGCTTCACAATTAAACCTTTGAGTGGAAAACAAGTACAAAAAACAGTGAAGTGCACAAGCACAAGTAAGTAGTAAATGTAACAAACATAGAAAACATAACAAGTAAATACTCGAGTTTTCAATGCAGTTCATTAAGGATGAACTTGTGAAACATTTAGGATAGTGAAAGGTTACCAGAATGGGATGCACGACCAACATGCCATAACTGACAAAAGATAATACTGCCTTTGGCATGGACAGCATCCACAACATTTCTCCATGCCTCCACTTGTTCCTCTGAATAAATTCCAGGTACATGGGGAAACCTGCGCCAAACATTTCCCTATATTATACCATAATGTTATATTTTCATATATTTAGGATTGGTTTAGAAGCATTATTATATTTTTTATTCGAAAATACACCTTTTTTTTTTTGACAAAGCAAAATATTTAACATTAGTCAATGTCAATCAATGACAAAAAGAACACAGGTGAATAGATTTTTATTTATTTTAGACACAATCAGCCTCATTGGTTGGTAGCGATAGAATAGCATTAAAAATTAAAACCATACAGGACTTTTTGTTTGACCGTTAATTTAGTTTTATGTACTTTTATCGATATTTAAGCATTTATTTATAATAGTACATGACAAAAAGAAACTCCGGTCAAAAAGAAGTTGTGACAAATGAATCAAGGGTGGCCATTGACAAAATCAGATGCATGAATTATAATTAAATAATATGTTCAAATTATAAACTAGCTCCGTCCAATTTTTCTTTTATATTTTTTTATCCTTTTAAATTTGTAAGGACAATAATTTTTTTTACCAATATACCTTTATATATACCAATATACATCTAAGAATCAAATTTGGAATATTAACTCTTCAAACATTAACGTGATATTTTTTTGAGAGAAATGTCATCTAAGAATATAAAAAAAATATAATATAAAAAAAAAAAGAAGCTTGAAAAAGAGGAATTATATATATACCCATAAGCTGTGGGGGAGATGGAAGTTCCTTCACTAATGAGAAATCCACCTGGAGTTGATCTTTGAGCGTAGTATTCAGCAAGTGCTGCGTTTGGAATACCATTCAACGCTCTGCATCTCGTCATAGGTGCCAACACCACCCTGCACTCCAATACCATACCAACATCAGATCATAGTCACCCACAAAAAATAGAGAAATAAAACAAGTGAAAACATGTTATAACTACCTGTGAGAAAAGTTGAAGTTTGCAGTCTTGTAAGGAGAAAAGAGAGTGGTTGTGCTGTCTCCCTGTACTTGTGTTGTTGAACTTGAATTATTGTACACTGCCATTGTTATTATATATTTTGTGATGGATGAATTTACTCTCCTGGTTGGGATCAAATTCCAGAATCTAAAAATTATGTAGCAGGGAAATCGAATGATTATTGAAGGGTTTTGATTTTTGTAGTGATGTTAGCTATAGTGGCTTCAATTCAACCGAAGATTAACCATGTGATAAATGTACGTTTTTTTTAGTGGGTTCAATTTAACACGTGATTCGATGTCATATTTAAGACTCAACTGAAAGTAACGTCCATTGGATTTGGAACGTGGACGGTGGTCATCGTAATAATAGTAAATAGAAGATCTATGATTTGGGTAATGTAAGGCAATGCCGTACTTGGTCTTAATTTAGGCTAAGTACAATTTGACTTTTGCTTGGGTAATGTCTTTTTCTTCTTTCAAAAACATCATATTAGATTTTATACACCTTCTGTTTAGATTTGAACATGTGGTCTTGTAGTTGTGTGTGAGATCAAAATTTCTTTAAAATTCTGCTAAGTGATCAATTCGACATTGTCATGGATCACTTATTGAACCGCGTGATTTAATTGGATGACATAATTATATAACATAGTCTCTATTTAAACAATTATGGACTATCTTTTTAAATGGTATTTAGTATTTCATCTACTGATAAAAAATTCTTTAAAATCCAGCACATTAATCAATTCGCCAGTGTCACACTGTCATGGGTCACTAATTAAACCGTGTGAATTAAATCCGATGACCCTATCATATAACATGGTCTCTGTTTAAAAAGTTTCATGTCATGAGAATTGAATAGATGATTCAGTCTTTAAAATTTTTCTAAAAAGTGACACTTACATTTAACGTACACATTTATAAATACATAATCACCGTGAATTTAACTATATTTTGATGTGATGGACATTATTTACCAACACATTTTGTCTATATGAAAATCATACGTATTTAAATAACTAATCACAAATATTTATCCCAAACATTAGGGATGAAAATATGTTAGGTCGAGTTAGACTTTGCAAGGCCTAAGTCTGACCTGTCATATTTTTTTAAAAGTTTAAGTCTGGCCTACGGCCTGTCATATGCCTACTTTTTAAGCCTGAGTCTGACCTTCTAAAAGCCTGATACGACATGCTAGCCTGTTTAAAAGTTAGGGATGACAATTGAACCCAGATCCGATGGACATCCACAAAAAATACCCGCTACAGGTAGGGTAAAACCTCGCTTTCTTGGGTACAGACATGGGTATGGGTAATTACCCGCAGATTTAAATGGGTATGGGCACGGAGATGGGCACTGTAATATCCAGCCCCACAACCCGCATATATGTATTTATATAATAATAAATAATTTATTTATTTTTGGTGTACAATTAATTTATTTATTTAACTACTTAAGTTTAACCCTAAACCTAAAACAACTTAATACAGCTTAAAAAAATTAGTAACAATTTATTACGACTTTAACAAGCAAGTGCAACTTTTTAACTGATGTAAGGTATCTATTTTTTCTTTCTTTCTAGGGATATTTTAGATGTTTTTTTATTTGACAAAATACTACGATTCATACTATTTTATGAGTTGATTTGAAATTTTTTGGATCATGGTTTTATTTCAATTGTGTTGTTTTTTATTGTCTTTTCATGGTTAAAATGCGGGTAATATGTGCGGGTATGGGCACTTAAGTGCCCACAGGGTATGGAGAAGGGCACTTAAGTTGTTGCCCACGAGGGTATGGACACGGGTACTGACATTTTTTACAAACGCGGGTATGGGGATGGGTACTATAGCCCCTGGCCATTGGGTACCCATTGCCATCTCTATTAAAAGCATATATCTTATGAACATCTATAAATAAGCAATGTGATCTAAGTTTAAATCGACTAGCGAACTAATAGTTCAATTAGATTAAACTCTCTTTTGATAATCAACACAAGGTTTTAGGGAATTCGACTATATATTGTATCATATTTTTATTCTAGTTTATAATAATATATTTACGTATGCAAAAAATTAATGTATATTAATAAAGCTTAAATTACTAAAAAAAAATTAAAAATTTATATTTTAATTCAAAGTACAAAATATAATATAATAATAAATAATATTATTCATATTACTTAAAAGGTCGGCCTAATAGGTTTAAGAGGCTTTTTGAGAAGCATGTGGTCTGACCTTTTAAGCTAAATAGGCTTTAAAAAAAGACCTAGGCCTTGTCTATTTAAGAAAAAAGTCTGACCTGACCTGATCTGTCGCAGGCTAGGCCGTACTAGGCCCCTGTAGGCCGGCATGGCCTATTCCCATCCCTACCAGTCACACCAGTTTGAATACAAAATAATTGATCTAAAGATTAAAACAACACATGGTTAGTTGGATTTGATCATATTTTTCGAAAAGGAATAATCCAAAATAAACTAACCATGTGTTGTCTTCTTTTTTTTTT
>Ga0228711_1008778_pt1 | contig 14001 bp, 12 predicted proteins | sample MedpolnodulmetaG_2_FD_177996 | JGI IMG/M metagenome (GOLD analysis project Ga0228711, IMG submission 177996) | Root nodule microbial communities from Medicago polymorpha collected in Santa Monica, California, United States - brown nodules | ecosystem: Host-associated > Plants > Roots > Nodule...
ATAAAACTAATATCAGTCAGACTACCGATCTACGTAAGTAAATATAAGGCTTAAACACACTTTTGACCTCCTAAGTTTCATAATGTAGCAATTTTGGCCCCCTTTAAAAAAAAAAGGCAAAATACACCCCTATTGTTTAGCCCCTTTTGCAAAACCCCAATTTTGACTTCGTCAATCATATGTGTCTTGTCAACTATGTAATTTTTTTAATTAAAAAGGAGAGTAATATCCACGTGTGTAATTGCAGAATAAAAAGAAAGAAAAAATCAAGGAAAAATTGGCAGGCACGTGCAATCTTCATGAAAGGTAACATTGAACTTTCATCTTCAATCCATACCAAACATTTATCTTCTCCATTTAATCTTCCATTAATTTTCCAGAAACCCTATTATCTTAAATCCATACCAAACTTAAACCAATACCCCTTTCTTATTCTTCTTCTTACTTGTTCTTCTCTTCGTGAAATATTATTCAATCAATCTAATAAACACCCAGTTAGATCAGAGATCTGTTCTCCTTCTCAATCATTTTACATAAAGTTAATTAGTACTCAATTTTGAAACGCGGTTTTGGTCAAATCTTATTGAATCACGTTTCTAAGAAGCACTTTTCTGAGAATCACGTTCGTGGCGATTTAACACGGTATGAAGGATTGAGTTTGTGAAGGTGGTTGACACTGTAGGAGAGAATTGCGATTTGAATAAAAAATTGATTTGATTTGAGAAACAAAATTAGTTTGTGAATTTGTTCTGAAAGTGAGTTCTTCCTTTGAGAAAACACTAGTTTTGAACTGGTTTAAGGATATGCTAAATTGGTTTAATTTTTCTGAAATTATGTGGGTTGATTTGGTTTTTCACTAATTGGATTGGGGTTTTTTTAAAATATGGATTAGGTTTGCTAATGTTGTTGATTTTAAGGATGTGGTTGTGTTTTTTGCTTATGATGTGGTGGAAAGAACCCAGAGGGGAGAAGAAAAGGGAGGTGATGGTTGTTGGTGGTGTGGTTTGGAGAAGAAGCTCATGTGTGCCTCTCTAAATTACCCTTTCATTTTTTCATTTTTTTAATTATGAATTACACGCGTGGATTTTTTTTTTTTTTTTAATTTTAAAAATACACAGCTGTCAACTTTTAAAATTATGTGGAGTGACACGTAGGATTGACCAAGTCAAAATTGGGGTTTTGCAAAAGGGGCTAAACATGAGGGGTGTCTTTTGCCATTTTTTTTAAAAGGGGGCCAAAATCGCTACATTATGAAACTTAGGAGGTCAAAAGTGGGTTTAAGCCTAAATATAAATAGCATTTTTTTATTACTTTTATTATTACACCATCCATTAATGCATAAATTTTGTGTATAACTATTACTAAATTTCTTTGAGTCTAGTACTCAATATTGACTTTTTATCTTCCAACATAAATTAGTAATTTGTAAAAAAGACTTAATTGCCAAATGTTGATATTGCTAGGGGATTGGGTAATTTAACTAGTTTGAGCTATGGAATAAGGATTTGAAAGTCCTAAATTAAAACTTAAACGAATAAGTAAATATCAATTTAATAGTTAAATACTAACATTATCATTCAAAAAAATATTGATATTGCTAAGTTGAACACCTTTGTAAAGATGCAATCAAAGGATCTCGCAATTGTGTGTTGGTTTTTGATGGTGATTGTCAGTTGGTTTACTAAAAAAAATCATAATGGTCTACATGAACTTTTGACATATTTAAATACAAAATTTAAAGCATGATGTCCTATAAAGTTATATTCCTCTAAAAGATTATGTTAGATTTCAAATTAGAATTCAATGACATTGATCTATTAACTTTGTTAGTCTATTTATTAAAGTCTACATTGCTCACCACTTGATTGCAGTAGATTTTTTATAAAAAAAAGTAGGAAAGTCGAATTTTCGAACAAACTTTCAAACTTTATCAGACTTTTAAAAAGGTCAAACTATATCTTAAAAATGAGTCTATGATAGATAATATATTAAGCTTAAGTCTAAAGTTTGAAAAAAAAGATGAGACTTAAATCTTACAAAATCCAGTCTAGTATATTTAAAACATGATGCAAAAATTTGTGGTAAGTCATAAAATAAATAGAAAAGTGGTCATTAAAAGTAAAATGAATTTGGTCCACTTATGCTCGAAGGAAAGTGGTAACTTTGGAATATTTTTAATAGTGAGTTTCTCTCACCCAAATAGCCACTTTCTTTGTTAACCCAAATAGCCACTAATGCTTGAAGATTTCACCAGCTTAGTGGTTCAAGATTGGTTCATTAATGGTGTAAATTTTGGTTCACAAGCACATTTCGTCCAAATCCTTTAATTCCATCCACGTAGATTTGATTCAGAGTTAAAAGATCACTTGGATGTGATCATGTGACTTTGATATCACTGATTTTAAATTTTTATTTTATTTTTTTATCATTTCTCCTAAATTTTCTTATACACTCATTCTCTCTTTGTTTTTCCCTATCTTTTGTTTTCTATCATATATCATTCATTACTCATTGGTCATATGAGGTTATCCTTTTTTTTTTGTTTAAAAAACATATCTTGTTATGAGGAATAGACACAAGAGTAAAGATAAAGAAAATCAAAGAGGTTATGTAATGAAAGTCAATGAACAACTTGAAAATATAGTATTGTACATGATAATAATATCATATGTAACTTTCTTCTACTATGATGATGTTGCAGTGGACATTGCAATCTTACAAGATTTTTGAAATTTTGCTAGAAAACGGGTAATTAGACAAATCTCAAACGGAAAAAATATAAATGTTAATAGAAACTTTCGTTTTGTAACAAACAAACAAAAAGGTCAGTTAAGTTACTTACTATTGATTGTTACCCCGTTAATAAGGACATGTAATAGATAAATTATATTGAATAAATAAATATGTATAAATAAAACAAAAACAAAACAACAATTTAAGATAAAATACAAAACTTGTTATAAAATCAAATACCTTTACTTACATTCCCTTCCATATTCTTGAACTAAATTGCATCAAACCAAGCTTTTGTTTTAATGAAGATAACGAACAAAATGATTAGGTAAATATTGCTGAAGGGAAAAATCGTGTGGTTTCTATCATGTCTACAATTGTACGGGAAAAAAGAACTTTTGACCAATACCTATGAAGCATGGATACTACACCAAACAAAACTCGAGTTATGACCCAACATTACGTTAACAAAACTCCATTGAGAAATATCTAGCTTTGAAGAATCATGTTACTATAATATCTTGGTTGGTTTTTCGGTTCCAACCTTGCTTTCCTAGCATAGCCGAATTAAATCCATACGTATGTTCGAGAACCAATACCACTATGTTCCTTCCTCATAGCTGGTTGCTCCCATCTTAACCAATTTTTTCCTTTTCGATTATGTCTATTTGACCCTCTCACCAAAAGGATTTCAACATTTTTGAATTTCATTCCCTAAAGTTGTTGGCAAGAGGAGTGAACTCATGAAGTATTAAAGCTTATAAATTATAACAAAGATTTATAAAGTTATGGTACAAGATTTATCCTACTTGTTGGATACAATGAAAATAATTAGACTCTCATAATATAAAAAACTAAAATTTGAGTGATGGTTAGAAGAGGTGTGCAACTGTCTCTGAGTACATAGATTAGTAACACTGACATTGTAATATAGAAGGGTCGTAGTTTAAACTCGAAATTTTTTCATTTGTTCATGTTAAAAAAAGTTGAAATTTTGATTATATACTCCTTAACCAAAAAAGAAGAGAGGGGCATCTATATCTTCCAAGTTCCAATATGATTATTTCAAGAGATTTATGGAAAACCAAAACAAAATAGAAAAAGAAAAATAGTGTAAGAATTAAAATTATAGCCACCGGCTCAAGCATAGCACTATACCACAAATAACAAATATAAATAGGCATGTCCCCCAGCACTTTATGTAGAAGATATGACCATCTTTATGGCAAATAAGTCCTGCTGCATGCTTAATGGCCTGACCCCACTTTGTTATTAACAAGCACTTAAATAGCAAATAAATGCCAAAGCAGAAGAAAGCACAAATAAGTGGCTGCACTGCACACACATTACATGTTTTTTTGTTTATGTGTATAGTCACTATAGTGACATCAAATGTTAGCCCCGGTACATATTCAACCTTATATTGTAAAAAAGGTTTTAGAAATTACCCAAAAAAAAAGCTATCGTCATAGCTTAATTTATAATAGCAATGTTTGATGTTATAAGAAGGAAGGGAGCAGCAATCACGCACGTAGAAGTGACCAGCCAAACAAAGCTTTATTCACCACGTGACTACGAAATTTACGCGTATATAAAATGGAAAATTAACTATTCCGACCAAACAAACAATTTAGTAATAATAGTCATCGTTAATGAGATTAAGTTCAAGTGATTAATGAGATTTACTAGATAAAAGATTGTTTATATGAGTTTGAATTCAATTCTTAAGTGGAACAATATTTTATTAGATTATATTTATCATTCGGTAAATTTCTAAATTATCAACGTACATTCTTTTAGAAACCAAGCTGTTAACACAAACAATATAAGCAAAGGAATTTGAATCTCAAATAGAGTTCTATTTAACCTTAAATGAATTAAATTCAATAGTAAATATGGATAGAAACTACCATCATTTATAACATATGGTGCTTTTGTTTCAAGTTATATTCGTAGGTTCCTGGGAATAAAATGATAGAAATATATATATTTATGTTTGTTACAAGTTTCCTAAATTTTATTCCTGGTATAAAACGTTCTTGGGAATAGAAAATTTTTTCCAAAGAAAAGAGTTGGAATAAAGTTCCCATGAACATGGGAACAAATTCATGTGTAGTTTACTTATTATAATTCATATTTTTATGGTTCCCGGAAATATTATAATGTTAAGTAAACATATTTTTTCTAAATACCTTGGCAGGGAATGTTATTCCTATGAATAAATTTGGTAAACTTGAAACAAACAAACCCATAGTCAATAAATGATTCCCATGTTAATTTTTTTTTGTTGGAACAATTCCCATGTTAACTTAGTCATTGAATATTGCTCAATCTAGGGTGAATGAGTGAAGCAAGACTTCCATGTTAACTTACTCATTTATCAATTGATTGAAATTTCCATTTTAATTATCTTTAACTACCAAATAAGAAATTTGAATCATTCCTTTCAAGGTCTATTCTCACTTGTTACTAAAGGGATGATTCGATTATCATGGGAATCCATTTGAGATTGTTGCCGCTAACGATCATGGTGATGAAAAACCTATGAATTATGATCAAATCATTATCCGTGTTATGGAGAGAGAACATAAAGAGGTGCTGTGATATAATAGAAGGAAGGAACATGAAACACAGAAATGAGAAAGAGTAGAACTTATTAATGATGCATCATAAAATCACACATCAAATGACCCATATAACTCGTTCGTTGTGGGCGACTTGTTTCACTCCTATCCTAGCATCTCTAATGACTTGCTTCTTAAGAATTTTACGTCAATTTAGTCTTTGAACATGTAAGATCCATGTAGGATCTATGTTTCTGGATCTGTGATATTGACGGCATCGAAATCATTGATTTGATTTGTATTAAAACTAATCTTTCGAACTTATTCAATTATTTTATTTAAAAATATTTAATTTAGTCTTTGAACATCTAGGTTCCACTTGTGATTAACAAACACTCACAATTTTGAGAATCAATTTTGTTATTTATTATTTAATCTAAATTCTATATTTTATTACTTAAGAGCATTTGGATGAGATGATATTTTTTTCAACTTAACTAGAGGTCATACCCGATTCACACGAAGAAAAAACTTAATATTTAATTTGGATTTAGTTCATATAGTGTAAATAACTTTTACACATTCAATCTATCATAACCGTTGATCATTAAAAATTTGATTTTATTCAGTTTTTCTTACAAATAAAATGACGTTCATCCATTTATTAAAGTTGATAGAGTACATCAATACAACATAAATTTAAAATTGTTGAAAAACAAAAAGATGAATTTGCAAACAAATTCACAACATTCATATCAATAGTATAACAAAACAAAACATAAAACAGAAAATCAAAACAAACAATACCCTGTTAAAACAAGGAAATCACAAAATATAGGAAAGATAACTTAAAATACTTGAAAATCACTTATACAGTAAAAGAAAAAGAGAATGATCCTCTAAAAAAATCAAAATTATAGTAAAAGAAAAAGAGAACGATCCTTAAAAAAACCAAAAAGAGAAAGAGAAAAATAATTTAAAGATATGATTTTAGGTCAAAATTGACTCTAAAAATTTGACCTCATGGAGATATGTTTTTTTTGAGAAAGTAAACTTAATTTGTTTCCTCGAGGTTTTTTCCTTTTTCAATTTTTCTGGATTTCACACGTGAATTCCTTTATTTCATTGTCTCTTTTTAATTTTTAGAGATAATATATTTCCATTTATTATCACACGTTTTAATTAATTAGTTGTTTTTTTAGGGGAGAATTAATTACAGTACCCAATACTTTTTTTTTATTGTAAAAAAAATACTTGTTTTTTTTAAACATATAGTATCAAATACTTATCAATTAAGTGTAACCAAAAAAAAATCAATTAAGAATAAAAAAAAAGTTTCCGTTTGCAAATAGTTACACAGCAAAGTACAAAAAAAAAAAACATAATAATCAGAATTTCAATTCTCAAGCTTTTACACACAGATTTGTTCTCTCTCTCTCTCTCTCTCTCTCTCTCTCAATCTTCGTTTTTCTCTTCTCTTTCTCAACCCTGCTTCTGCATTTTCAACATCAATTTCACAAACCCATCAACAAAAATCGCATCTTTTTCATAACGCTTCTGTCTCTTTCTCTCTCTGAAACTCAATGTAACTGCTTCAAACTATTCAATCTTCCATAACCCTTTTAACAAAAGCTTCAAACTTTACACTCTCAATTCAATTTCAAACACACCCACAACAATAACTCAAACTGGGTTATCTTTATTTTCCCCAAAGTTTCATTCTTTATAGGATCTGAACAATGATGGGGGTTAGAAACATTGTGTTGTTATTGCTTTGTATTACTGTTGTTGCTCCTATTGTTCTTTACACTGATCGTCTTGGTTCCTTTGAATCTTCACCCTCCAGTGAGTTTCTCTTTTCTTTTCTTTTCTTTCTCAATAATTTCTTTAATTTTGGTTATTTATTTCATAATTATGATTTTGGTTAATTTTTGTTTTTTTTAATGTGTTTTGCAGCTAAACAAGAGTTTATTGAAGATGTTACTGTTTTGGTAAGTGATTATCTGTTAATGTCATTCAGTTATTCTTTGGTTCTTTCTTTAATTTTGTATAATTAAGAGTAATTAGTGTGACTATTAGTGATAGTTAGAGAGATCTCTAAGTTTTGAAATCTTGTTTTTGTGTTTTGTGTCAGCCTTTGAGTACAGCAGACTCTGGTCACTTGAATCTGCTTCCTCAGGTAATGTTCCTTTATTTTCTATTTAATTTTTCTATATTTTATGTATAAATAAATATATCTAAATTTGTGTGTGTGTGTGTGCATGTTTGTGAGTGTGTGTGTGTGTGTATTTGTAGGAAGAAATTTTTATGAATGCTGAATTTGTGATATTTTTTATTTATGGCTGAAATATATTTTGTTTTGTAAATAGGAAATTTCGACAGTTCTTAAGGAACCTATTGGAGTTGTGTATACAAATGAGGATTCAATTAACAGAAGGAATTTGCCTCGAGGTATTTTATTTGTGATTTCTTCTGTTGTTTAGTTAGATTTGCGGGTCATGGTTATTGAAGTTTTGTTCATGTGTAACATTATTGTTATGTTATGTTGACTCAGGTTTGCAATTGGGGAAAACAAGGGAGCACGTGTCGGCGAGGGTATTGTCAGCCACAACCAAGGAAGATCAAGCTGAAAAGGATGCCACCATCAAACTTGTGACGGATGAAATTAAGCAAGGAAATCAAGGCGGTGAGGGTACCTTGGAGAAAGCCGATGCAACTGGTGAAAATGTAAATGGGGAAGATGCTATTGATGTTGATGATAATGATGGGAAACTTGCTAAATCATCTCATAATTCTACTCAAGAGCCTTTACTTAAGGTAGGTGATATATTTTCCTCTTGGTTTGTATGTTGTTTCTCTGTTCAGTTTGTATCATTTACTGCTGCATTGTCATGGAAGTCTTAAATAGGTGTTAATTTTCGGAATAAAGGTTTTACACGTATATGTTTAAGGGGTTGACTGTGTGCGTTTTTTTAGTTTGATAAATAAATTCTTCATTGAGTATATAAATAGGCGCGTGTTTTCAGAAAGTCTTCACGATAAAGACATCTTTTAAGACTCAACCATTTTTTAAATGTAGAGGACATGAAACAGATTCATGTCGGGTGCAATCTTGTGCAGATATGACATAGAGAAGTTGATTGGCTGCAATATCTTCTACTTTTCCTTATTTGCTTTTTTGAATAATATTTTTGTTGTATTTAAATGTGGGTTTGAGTATGAGAAAGATCGAAACAAATGGCAGTTATTTTAGCTACTAATTTTGATCAAGGATAGTGGACAATAAATTTGCTGACGTATTGTTACCCGTTTCAACATTTATTAGTGCATTTAGGTTTTCTCCGTTTCATAAGTGATTAATCTCTTTTCAGGGTACCATGCTGGAGCAACAACAAACAACAGAGATTTCTAGCGGAACAAACAAGAGAAGACCTGAGACCAATAAGCAAAATGACCAAATGCCATCAGATGCTCGGGTGCAGCAGCTAAAAGATCAACTCATCCAAGCCAAGGTCTATCTTTCCCTTCCAGTGGTTAAAAGCAACCCTCATCTCACTCGGGAGCTTCGTTTAAGGGTTAAAGAAGTTTCACGAACGCTCGGAGAAGCAACCAAAGATTCTGATTTACCTAGAAAGTAGGTTAAGCTGTAGTATTTTTTCAAATTGTCCTGTTATTATGATTCATATAAACGTGATGAATATCCCAATTTTTTCACTGATTTGCAACTTTTTCGGTCTTGATGTATATTTGTACTAATGGCAGCGCTAAAGAGAAGATGAAAGCAATGGAGCAAACATTGTTGAAAGGAAAGCAAATTCAAGATGATTGTGCTTCTGTTGTGAAGAAGCTCCGGGCTATGATCCATTCAACAGAAGAGCAGCTACATGTGCTCAAGAAGCAGACTCTGTTCTTAACACAATTGACAGCAAAAACGCTGCCAAAAGGTCTTCATTGTCTTCCGTTGCGACTTACAACCGAGTATTATAAGTTGAATTCTTCTCAGCAGCAGTTTCCGAATCAAGAGAAGTTAGAAGACCCGCAACTATACCATTATGCAATATTTTCAGACAACATATTGGCAACAGCTGTTGTTGTAAACTCAACTGTTCTCAATGCTAAGGTAAATATTTTCTAGTTTGAGAACTTTCAATAATCAACAAACCAATGGTGCTTTTATTTCTTAATGACACCAGTTGCTCATTGTAATATTGTTCCAATAAAATTTCAGGATGCATCAAAACATGTTTTCCACATAGTTACCGATAGGCTCAACTATGCTGCAATGAGGATGTGGTTTTTAGTTAATTCACCCGGCAAGGCAACCATTCAGGTTCAAAACATTGAGGACTTCACATGGTTGAATGCAAGTTACAGCCCTGTTCTTAAGCAGTTGGCTTCCCCAGCTATGATAGATTATTACTTCAAGGCTCATAAAGCAACTTCTGATTCAAACCTAAAGTTTCGGAATCCGAAGTATTTATCTATCTTGAACCATCTTCGTTTTTATCTGCCCGAGGTCTTCCCAAAGCTCAACAAAGTGCTGTTTTTGGACGATGATATAGTTGTGCAGAAAGATCTCACCGGTCTTTGGTCAATTGACTTGAAAGGCAATGTAAATGGAGCTGTAGAAACTTGTGGAGAAAGTTTCCACCGATTTGATCGTTATCTGAACTTCTCAAATCCTCTTATTGCAAAGAATTTTGATCCACATGCTTGTGGGTGGGCTTACGGAATGAATGTATTTGATTTAGTCCAATGGAAGAGGCAAAAGATCACAGAGGTGTACCACAACTGGCAGAATTTGGTAAGTGATGTACACTGGTTTATTTTTTAGTTAGTATCCCGTATGATTGAAATGAAGCACCGACACAGACACCAAACACAACACTGACATGTCGACACCGGTGATAATTTGAGAAAACAGAATAATTGAATGTAATCACATGTGTCAATGTCGTATCAGTGTTGAACACCAGATATGCATTCAATATGAAGGGTCAGTGTCAAATATAACTTACTTTAACCATATGATTAGGGGAATTGCTGTTACATTCCTCTGTTTTTGGGATATTTTGTTTCTTTCTTGGATGAATTGTGAACTGATTTTGTTTCTACTTGACTGAAATTCAGAATCATGATAGACAACTGTGGAAGTTGGGAACACTGCCACCAGGTCTCATAACCTTCTGGAAACGCACTTTCCCACTGAACAAAGCGTGGCATGTGTTGGGTCTTGGCTACAATCCCAACGTCAACCAAAAAGATATCGAGCGGGCTGCTGTTATGCATTACAATGGGAACATGAAGCCATGGTTGGAGATAAGTATTCCCAAGTTTCGAGGTTATTGGACAAAGTATGTCAACTATAATCACGTCTATTTGCGAGAATGCAACATCAATCCGTAGATAGAGATGGGTCAGTATGATATCATTCAAGTTTTGTGATGTCAAATCCTAAATGTGTAGGGCTTCTGTTTTTTTTAAAGCTTCACAATTCATTTTTTGTATTAAGTTTTTTTTCATGTTTTATATCAGTATTTTTTTGAATTGGCGCATAGAAGGTTTAGAGCGAACAAAGTGCAGAGATGCTAACTGTACTTGTAAATGGAACATGAAATGAAGAGGCTATTCTTTAAGTTTTAGAGTGTGCCTTTCTAAGAACATCTCTTATATCTCGTCTCGTTTCTATTAGTTGATATGTACATGTTTCATTTTAAGCTTACACTCTCTTAGTCTCTTCAATAGCAAGTGTAGGGTGGCTGCAGTATTCTTTTGCTAATATGTAACAATATTTCGGGCAATAACAATTTTAACCCATCATAAATCTCTTGTTGAACATGTTTATCTTTTTTGTTTGACTTGTAGTCCATCATTTCATTTGATACCAGTTGATAAGAGCCTATGCTCGGCACATGTATATAACAGGAACAAATTTCCTGCAGTATCTGGTTGATTTCGAACGTCTGATCTAAACCAGTGGTCAGGATCGTCTGAAATAGATTTAGTAAATGTGTAATCTTGGCCAGCTGATCTCAAATCAATGACTGAGATTGAGTAGTGCATGATATTATTACTGTATGGAATTAGTTAGGATCCTAACAGCAAAAGTTTACCTTGAAATTGACACATGGTTAGTCTAACTGTTTTATTAATAAAATTAGACATGGTGGTGGATTTTACCAACATACAGCTTAAAAGTTCTTGTTGCCTTGGTGGGAGAGAAGTGGTGAGAATGAAGGTTTATCATGTAGATGTTACTTTAGCAGCCAAAGTGTTAAGTTGGTTTGTTGTAGTTATTATCAATCAATAATTAGCTACACCGACAATGCATTTTTAAGTTGTCAATTGAGGAAGGTATGGTAGGAAATGGTTAAAAAATGTTGGTACTAGAGAAAAAGTAGAAGTGAGGTAGCTTGTAGTGCACGAGGCATCATGTGCATAACATAATTTGGTAGGGTCCAACTCCCATTCCTGTGTTGCCTAATTGGACAGACAAGCATAGAAAAATATAATAAATGGTAGGTACAAAGAAACAATACTTTTGTGAATTGTCATGACATGATGGTGGAACCCATTTTGATCATGTGTATATCTTTCTCTAGAGCTGTCAAGTTGGCTATATTGTGCCGTTGCAAGTTTAAGACAAATTTCGGTCAATTTGGGAAGATAGTGACAGTGGACTCTAATTCAAGCTAACCGGTTAAAGTCTGTCCAATAAATATTTGAAAATTATGTTTAATTATGAGTTGTTCTTTTAACTGGCATAATTCAGTTTAATTATGAGTGTGTTAAGATTACGGGTCATTGATGACTTGGTTGCATAACATTCAATGTTGTCCGCTGATATATCCGTACTCAACCCTGTAATCAGCGTGACTTAACTCACGTTGAGTTCAGTGTGACTTAAGTCACGTTGCGTTTAACACCTGCTTGACTTAAGTCACGTTGGAGGTATTTTAGTTTTGTATGAGGATGAGCAAATCTTGATGGAAGAAGAGCAATTTTCTTTAATCTTATCTTTTTCTTTTTTTTTTTATGGAAAAAGAAGTTAGTCGTTTCTACTTTCTAGTTACCCCTTTCACTCTAGAGAGTGAAATAAGAGTTCATGGATAAAATCAAGAGTTTTACTTTTCCCACCCTATGACCTTCTCGCGCGCCCTATACAAATTACCAACATGCCCTTTGGATTATATAATCCGGACAATCTATACGCATTCTGGAATATAAAATCCGGACAATTGCGAGGTATAAAAGGAACTTCACCCCCCTTTTTACAGTTTTACAAATATCACTTTCACCACTCTCTCTCTCTCTCTCTCTCTCTCTCTACATTATCCCAAATTCCGAACACCACAAATCTTGTCCAAATTTGGAGTTTCTTGCTCAAAAACACCACATCTCAACCCTTGTCAAGCATCATGGAAGGTTAGTTCGATTTATGTACACATGCATGGTTAATATGTCCAATTTTTTTTTGAATTCTGATCTGGAGCAATCCGGATTACGTTTTCCGAACTAGATTGTTGCAGTCCGGAAATTGAAATCCGGAAACAGCCATAATGTTTTTTTGCTTCTGTTTTTGTGATGTTTGTTTTGATCTGTTTGATTGTGATGTTTGAATACCCTAATATGCATGCTACAGAAGGTTCGTCCTCGACTCGGCGCACAAGGGAGGCCGGGCATGCTTCCCGTAGGAGAGAGCGTACCCAAAAGTTGCAGGAGGAAAGTGTTGTTCTGAGGCGTCGGGGTGGTGTCAAAGGACGTCGTGCTGATATCGAGCCTGATGTCGAGCATCACCCGGAGCAACAAGAGTATATGGACTTACAACAAGAGCAGCCTGATGTGGAGTTGCAGCATATGGAGGAGCAGGAGCTTTAGGAGGAGCTTCAGGCTATGGACGAGGAAATGGAAGATGTCGAGCCACAGCGAAGGCGAAAGAAGAAGGAGAAGGTGGTGGACCCTGAGCCACTAGATGACAATCCCGGTGGCCCACACGAGACTGGCCTACTTTGGAAGTACCATGTTCACGTGGCCAGGAAGGCGTCTGAGGGCGAGGTATTTATTGATGTTAAACTCACTTTAAACTCACTTTAGGCACATTGAACAACTACAGAAGCCATCTGGATACGCTGGATTTGACAAGGGTTGTCATGGCCCCATATGGAGACCACCGTGCGGCACGTCGATTTGAGCAGGTCAGCCTTTACTCTGGATGACTGAGATACGGAGACCGCATGGTGAGATATCTGCCGGAGAGGGTGCTTCGTCAGTTTGGGAGGGTTCAGACCATACCGAGACATCTCGTTGAGAGTGCACCTCTTGATGTTAATTTGACGGAGATCACAAACCGCTTTCGGCGTGCACTTGATTATGCGCTGAAACCTCAACAGTTGGGAGAGCGTGTAGTACATGATGTGGAGGCAGTAGATGGATACATCGATTGGTTTATCGCCATTCCCATCCATGCATGGTTCTTCTTGACATGCCAGTACCGGTGCCGAGGCCATTGGAGCGTGAGGCCCTTGATGCGCGAGCTGCTTAGGAGGATGAAGACCTTGGGTACTTACAGCTTAGCGGAAGGATGAGCCGCATCAGAGACCACATCTATGTTGTGATGAGAAGTGGTCTGGTGCCGAAAGGGACTGAGGAATGGCAGCATTTGGAGGATGCGTTGAAAGAGGTGCATGATGGGAAAGTTTACCGT
>Ga0228711_1008786_pt1 | contig 13994 bp, 7 predicted proteins | sample MedpolnodulmetaG_2_FD_177996 | JGI IMG/M metagenome (GOLD analysis project Ga0228711, IMG submission 177996) | Root nodule microbial communities from Medicago polymorpha collected in Santa Monica, California, United States - brown nodules | ecosystem: Host-associated > Plants > Roots > Nodule...
GGGGCATAATAGTTTATGGGGTTCAAACCTGAAAACTGCGACTTAAATTATCTCCATCATCCACTACCTCTCTTTCATATTGTTTAATGGATTCTGCAACCAAATTAGGTCGTCAATCAAAATAATTAATGAGACGATTATGTCTTGACAATAATAAAAAGGGATACAATTTTATCTCTAACATCATTAAAAAAAATTGATGCCCTCACAAAAATATTTTTAACCATAGTGAGATAGAGACTAGATTTTATAATTTATTTTTTGGAGCTAAAAGGCGCTTTTATTTTTATTTTGTCAACTCATCATGACACATTGGCGTTTTTTCATGGTTTGTTCCCCACCAAAGACCAGAAGCGAAAGAATTTGAAATAAAACAAAAAATTTAATTTTTTTTAATTAATATAAAAAATTAAACAAATGGCATGAAAAAGCCAAGAAAGCAGTTCATCACAATGTTCAGAGTTCTGATGGAGTATACAATGAGTTGGATCATCATATTTTGCTAAGATAATTCTCACAAATGACATAACACCGTATTTTGACCCAAAACCTTAAGACATTAGGTACACGATCCAGCATAGATGTTTAACTCACACATGACACATTAACTTCTCCATTTTCAATGAGAGATTCTTTGTATTTGTGACTTGGTGAGATAGTCTGATAAGTTCAGAGTCACAATATCGTAAAAAAGGTGGGTTGGTAGCGGTTTCAAAGAGGAATGTTTTTTTGTTTCTTTTATGAGAAGAGAGGAAGTAAATTAGAAAAAGAAATAAGATGAAAAAGGAATTTGAACATAGAGAAATAATAAGGGAGAATAATAACTTGTTGTTAGTTTTATGGGTTTGTTGAAGGAGTTTGAGATTATTGGGTAACTATACTACCAAAATATTACACTTACTAAAAAATTTCTATATCAATTTTAAATGTATAATATTAAACATGTATTTTGTTAACTTAGTATAACACATCTACGTTTTCCTTTTGTGAGATCCCGCAAATGACCAAAGGTGAAGATTTTTTTTAATAAATGAATAGAATGCAAAAGCATAAAGAGAAAGGCATAACGTCTAAACTAGATTGGCACTTGATAATTAAGTTTCTTTTTTGCCCATACTCTAAAAAAGGCGAAGAAATTTAAAATGGTAGATGTTAAAAAAATTGTCATGATAAAAAAAAATTGCACGAATGTGAATAAATAAAAAATATAAAATTTAAGATAAAAAAAAGTTAAACAAATGACATCTAAAAAATAGCAAAATAAATCATTATAATGTTGGTACTTCTTATGGAGCTTACATTGGGGTGTATCATCGTATTGGACTATATGCGAAACCACACAAGTGATATTAATATTACATCTTCATTCAAAATATTTAGGCAAATATATATGGGTCATCTCACATATATGTTATTCAACATCTACTATTCCATCAATTGTAGAACTTTAACTCATACTTGACATATTAACATCTGTCCCCCAAGTGTGCGGCTCTCTATGTCTGTAATTATATGACATAGTCAAATAAGGTCAAACGGCTGCACAACGGATAAAAAAAAGGTGGGTTGGTGGTGATTTAATGAAGAGATATTTATGTTCCTTTCTTTCGTAAGAAAAGAGAAAGAAAATTAGAAAAAGAAAGAAGATGCAAAAGAAATTTGAGATTGAGATAAATGACACCAGTAGAAAAAAAAAGTGTGCTTTGTCCTTGAGGTTATGAAGAATAAAGTGAGTCAAATGAGTTGGAGATTTTCGAGTGATTAACTTCTCAAAAATTATACTTAATTAAAAAAACACAATAACATTTAAGAAATTATAATAATTAGGCACATATTTTGTTAATTCAGCATAATACATTAAAGTTTTTCTAGGGTTAAATCCCACCAAAGACACAAAGTGAATAAATTTAAAATAATAGGGATTAATAAAAAAAATTGCATAAAAATCAACAACAAAAAATTTAAATTTAATATAAAAATTAAACATACACCCTTACATTGGTCATCTCATTTATATTTGTCTCAACATCTACTATTGTATCTAATGTGAAACATTAAATCACAATTGACATTTTAAATTATCTTCCTTAAGTGTAAGACTATCTGCGTCTCTAATCTGGTGACATAACCAAATAAGGTCAGAAGGAGGCATAACATGGTTAAACAGGTGGACTGATGGTGATTTCATGGAGAGAGGTTTATAATTCTAACTTTCACGAAAATAGAGAAATGAAATTAGAAAAAGAAACAACATGAAAAAGTAATTTGAAAATGAGAAAAATAATAGGAAAAAGGTAGTGAGTGTTTCATCCATGGAAGTATTGAAAATAGACCGAGTTATGGGTAATTTTATGGTTTATTTATAGGAGTTGGAGATTTACGAGTGATTATTCTACCAAAAAATAAATAAACTCAATAAGAAAATGTCACATAATTTTAATATATCACTTTGTCAGCTCAGAAAAACACATGCATTTTTTTCATTGTTAGATCTCACAAAAAGCGAAAGTGAATGTATTTTAAATAATAGAGGTTGGATAAAAACAATTGCATAAAAAGTGAATGACTTCCAAAAACGTCTATTTAATATAAAACAAAAAATTAAGCAAACGAAATCCAAAAACTTACAAAACAATTCATCAAGATGTTCAGAGATCTTAGAGTGCCTACAATGGGTTTAATCATCACATTTGACCAAGAGAAACCTCACACGTGAAATTCACACCACATCTAAACTCAAAACCTTAAGATTTTGTGTATATTAGTCATCTCACTTATATGTTGCTCAATATCTACTCTTACATATAATGTAGAAGTTTAAACCAAACATGACACATTAACGTCTTTCCCTCAAGTGTGAGACTATCTGTATTTCTGATATGATGATATAATCAAATAAGCTCAAAGGCACAACAAGGAAAAAAAATATGGTTGGTGGCGGTTTCATAGAGGGGTGTCTTTTTTCCTTCTTTTTAATAGAAAAGAGAAAGTAAATTAAAAAGAGAAATAAGATGAAAAAAGAATTTGTGCACGAGATAAATGATAAGGGAAAAACTAAGGAGTGTGTGCTTTATTTGTGGGAGTAGAGGGAATAAAATGATTTGTTGGTAATTTTATGAATTTGTTGAAGGAATTAGAAATTATTGGGTAATTATGCTACCAAAATAATAGATTCATTAAAAAAATGTCACATCAATTTAAAATGTCTAATAAACATGTATTGTATTAACGTAGCAGAACACGTCTACATTTTTTCATTGTCAAATCGCATCAAAGGCCAAAAGTGAAAGAATTTAATACAATGATGGTTGAATAAAAAATTGCTTGAAAATGAATGACATCCCAAACTAAAATTTAAGATAAAAAATTAAACAAATGACACCAACAAACTAACAAAACAAATCATCATAATGTTGAGACTTTCGTGGGAACCTTTATTCGGTTGTATCTTAACATTAGGTTAAAAGCAAGCACACAAGTAAGATTGACATCACAACTTTACCCAAAATCTTAAGACATTAGATATATGAGTCATCTCACTTATATGTTGCTCAACATCTACTACTGTATTCAATGTGTTATTTTAACTCACACTTGACACATTAACATCTCTCTATTAAATATGAGACTCTCTGTGTCTGCGATCCACCACCACAAACCACTTTTGCTCCCCAAAAATGTTGAAACGGATATAATATCACCATTGGGACTTATGGGGAGTCAACACTTGTGTGAATCGACACATTGCAGAAAGAGCAATCACACAAGTAAAAATGATGTTACATCTTCATCCAAAATTTTAAGACTTAAGTATGTGATTTATTTTTCACTTATATGTTCTTCAACCTCCAATATTTTATCCAATGTTGAGATTTAACTGACACTTGATACATCACAATATTCTCTCCATTGAGGATGACAGAATTTTATCTCGTGCTTGACACGGATGTTCATACTAGTACTAATTAAATTCATGTAAAATTAAACATGTGTTCAATTTCTTTTAAAATTTTCAAAATCTTGTTAGAGTATTGTAAAAAATAAAACTTGAAGTATAAAATATATTTTCATGTTCACAAGTTATAGTTTAATTGGCAAAAATATAGAAGGGAGTTAAACTTGTGAGTTTGTGGGAAATGTTTTAAACCTTGAGGAAGAGATTTATAACATCTTTGTCTGCAACAAGTCATGTGCAACCATTGTAGGTTGTTGATTCTGTTTTGGCTGAAAAGCATAAGGCAGATCAATAAAGAACAATTTTCAAATATGCATATTGTTGGTTTCTAGCGTGGTGCAATCACATATTTAGATTATGTTCAACATATCCTTTATTGGAGTGCCATGGCTCCCTCTGATGAAGTAGTAGCGGACTCTCTTTCTTTGGGAATTTAAAATACACAAGTTCTAGCTCATGAGGCTTTAGGTAAATCAATAATGGTGACACACTTCTCTTCAGAAAAATAATGATGACAGACTCTAACTTGCCCGTAAATGTTATTCACAACATGCAAGTTTTAGAGCTACTTCATATTAATGTCTAACAAACTATGAATTTATGAGTGAACTGTGGACTAACATGGTTCAAAAAGTTGAGATTGACTGATTTCAATTAGTGGTCCCAAGAAAGAAGAATAACAAGCTAGGTCTAGCAAAATGTTTGATGTAGATGCTTCCAACTGTTCGTCTCACTAGTCTTTTGTGTGATGTTGTACTTTTGCTTTTAGATAATTCTTTCTCCACTTATCTTTGGAGGGGTGGGTTGGTTTGGCTTTAGACACCCCTCTTTTGTTGTACTCTTTTTCTTTCTATTCTTAGTTGGGGGTGATGCAGCAGACAACCCCTCTGCACCCATCTTTTCCTTAAAAAGAGATAAAAACATCATTAACTTTAAATTAAAATATTAATTTGAATATTAAATAAATAACACACAATTGATTTATCTGATTCTCATGAATTAAATATGATTGTTAAAGTCGTGCATTTTAATCACAAACAACTACCAATCACATGCACATACAACCACTATATTTGACAGAATACACATCTCACGTTTTTCATGTATTAGACTTTAAATTAAATTATCAATTTTAATATTAAATAAATAACACGCAAATGATTTTCTCTAATACTCATGAATTAAACCTCACTCTTAAAGTCATGTATTTCGATCAGAAATAGCCTCACCAATCACATGCACATACCACCAATATATTTAAAAAAGAATACATATCTTACATTCTCATATATTAAATATGACTACTGAAGTCATGCATTTCAACCATCAACTATATCCATAAACCGCCAATATATCTTGTAGAGAAATTCATATCTATTTCATTTTTCACATGTGATAGGAATATAGAGTGATTGTAAAATTGAACTCTTGTTATATTTATGTATCGTGTATCTTTTTTTTAAGGATGTATTGTATATCTATTATTTATTAAATAATTGTTTTTTCTTATGAATAATCGAAAAAAAATTTGCAACATTTTATTTTATAGACAACTTATGATTTTTATTTTTTTATTTTATGAATTTACCACTTTGAAATTAGAAGTGTAATATCAACAAAGTTGATTATGTATTTGGTGTCTCATTTGTTTTCATCAATTCTTTTATAATTTCTCATTTTCCTTCCTTTATTACTTCTTTTATAACAAATGCATGCATAAAAATTTACTTTTACAAATGTATGGGTATAAAAAATTGTTACCACTCTATTTGTCCAAAAAAAAAATGTTACCCCTCTAACTACTAACTCATATTATTATGAAAAAAGTTTAGCAATCTGAGGCTGAATTTTTTTAATCTATTTATTGATTTAGATTTGATGTTTCATCGATTTTTAATGTCTTTGTCAATCATGCATCGTGTGTGTATTGGTTTAAATGACAATTTCAATTTGTAAAAAAATAAAATAAATATAGTTAGAAGTATGTATACTTTTTCTCTAAAAAAAAAATAGTATGTACTTTCGAAAGTTTCTTCCTGAATACTACAACCAATTTTTTCATCTGAATACAAAAACAAAAACAATGCATTACAATGTTTTAAAATTAACACATTTACACCTTAATAATGCATTATAGTATACTAAAAAAAATTCACTCATTGAAGTATATTTTGTTGTCGTTTTATAGATTGAAAGTTAGTCTATAGTTAATTGGATATCAACCCTAAACTAATTGGATATTAATTTAAGGTTAATATTCAATCAATCATAATTTGAATTGATGTTGACCCTAAGTTAATTGCTAAACTAAAATTAAATATTCGAACGTTGAGACGAAGTTGAATGTGTCACTAAATACCTCTAATAGTTGTTGAGTAAAAAATTAAGGGTCAACTGCTCCTCTTTCGTCTCCAAAAACTCTACCAACAATGGTGAGTGGTGATGAGTTTGACATCTCTGACACCGATGTCGGATTGTCGAATATCATTGGTGAAACCTAAGACAATGAGAGAAATTCAAGATGGATCTAATCAACGAATAACGTTAAGAATTAACCTCTTACATATATTAAGGGAAAGTTTAATTAGAATGATAATAATTAAATTTATGCACATGTTTTAGGGAGCTTAATTTCATATCTATGAATGTTATTACATTTTTTATTATACACATCCATAAAACTTAAGATTTATGGGCTATGTGAGTTGAAAGGTGTGGACAAATTAATCAAAAAATAAACTACACATCAACAAACTGGGTTCACACGTTCAAGATTGTGATCGTGCTACTTGAACGAATAACCCATGGTTAAGCGTGGTTTGAATTGATAGTTTTTGTCAAAACCAACAAGAACCGAGACGTGAAGAAAATAACAATGAAAATCAACAATTATATGTAAATAAATTCACAGTCAAACAAAACAAAAGAATAAAGATAACATAATAAAGGAACAAATACATCAACATAATTTACTCAATTCGGCCCAAAACTGACCTACATGTGAGGAGAGAGAAGCTACCCAATCCACTATCAACAAGTCTTTACAATAGATACAATGAAGTTATAAGAAATTAGAATCAATAGATATCCAAGAGCAAACCCTGATTTCTATCCCTTTTCCTAATTCTCAACTCAAAAGAAGATCCTGAGAGAAATCAAGAGAGAAAGCTTATACTCTACCTCTAATAAAATCTCACTACCTAAGATGTTTGAATGTGTTTCTCAACCAAAGAATCTCACCCAAAGTTTATCCGAATTACCTAGAAATACGTGCAAAGATACTTTGTAACATAAAAAAAAGAGTCAGGCGCCCTGCGCCTTTAGGGCGCCTTTACATTGCTTTCAATTTAATGGCGATGCCAATTTAACCATCAAACATCTAGTTGCTCTCCCTATCTTTCAATTTCACTTTAAGGAAACTTATCAAGTCCAAACTTCGCTCGAACCTTTATGTTTTTTTTTAAAAGGTTTAAATGTGTGTTTAGTCCCTGCACTTTTACTCAATTTTGACTTTGGTCCCTGCACTTTTTTTTGGTTGACATTGGTCCATGCACTTTATAAAACTTTTGGTATTAGTCCTTATGTTAAGTATATGTTTTAAAAAAACCAAAACTAATGGTGTGCCACGTGGACCAATCATGGCACGCCACGTGGCACACTAAAAGACAAAAAAAATCAACTTTTTAATTATTATTTTATTATTTATTTTTTAACTTAAAAATATCATTAGTCCTTGCACTTTCAACATTTTTTGATATTAGTCCTTACACTTTGGTATTGGTCCCTGATTTATTTTTTTTTAAAAAACATTCAATGAAATTATTATGTTTTATTATTGTTTTGTTCTTATTTTTATTGAGAATAATAAAAAAAAAAATCAGAAAAATCTTCTTAAAAAAATATGAAGTTTTAATAAAACTTAACTTGAAAAATAACAATTTTATAACATTATATTTTGCTTACCAGTCACAATTTTAGTTGTAATAAGTAAGTTTAATAAATATAAGTAAGTTTAATACCAAAGTGCATGGACTAATATCAAAAAATGCTGTCGGGACTAATGATATTTTTAAGTTAAAAAGTTTGATTTTTTTGTCTTTTAGTGTGCCACGTGGCGTGTCATGATTGGTCCACGTGGCACACCATTAGTTTTGTTTTTTTTATAGATACTTACCACAAGGACTAATGCCAAAATTTTCATAAAGTGCAAGGACCAATGGCAAACAAAAAAAAGTGCAGGGACCAAAACCAAAATTGAGTAAAAGTGCAGGGATTAACACACATTTAAACCTTAAAAAAATTCTATTTTTTTGAAGAGATTTTTACAATATTATACATGAGATTTTTACAATTTTGGAGAATGTTTTATTAAAAAATATGAATTTTACATATGCGTTTACATAAGAGAACCAAAAGTGAAGATGAAAAACTTTTAAAGTCTTCTTTCGGTGGTCAGTGGGGTTTGAACCCCATAAAGAAAAATAAAATGAAAAATTGATATATATTAATAAAGATCAAAAACATATTTAATTAAAAAAAAATTGCAACAAAAAGAAAGTAAAAAAATAAAATAAAAAGTAGTTACACGAAAAAGTAATAAAAAAAAAAAGAAGGAATCGAAATCCAAAATAAAGTAGAGAGAAAATAAGATGGGGGCACCCTGTTCCTGTTGGCACTACTCGGAAGAAGTTGGTTCCATCGTCGAGAAGCATCAGATCTTCTTCTTCCTTCTCCATGGCAACACAAGTTGTATCTTCGAAATCACCATCTTCATCCAAGGATTGGAACATTTCCTCAATCGCAGCACGCATCTACCTACTCATCATCATCTTCCAAGTCCCTCTTTTCAGGTACTCCCAAACTCTTTTATACTATTCTTACAAATTTTCACACTATAGCAAAATTGAGCATATTTGAATTGAAATTTATCATTTTGATTATAGGGTTACATGCAGATCTGGTTTGTGTACAACCCCTTTACATGTAACATCATCACAGTTAGTTGCAAGTGATGTATTTCCTGTTCCACTTGTAAAGGGTCTTTTGTACCCTGGTGCTTCTTTAAATGGCCTCATACACAACATGACTGTTCCTAGTTGGGATAGTTTGTTGGATTTGTATAATTTGACCACCATCAAAGAAGCTTCTGCAGTAACCGATCTTCAACGCTTGGAGGTTAGATCATTGTATTCAAATTACTAGCATAAGCACTTGTGAGATTGTTTGAGAGAGTTCATGGAAACAACATATGACATGTCTATTACTTGTTTTCAGCTTATTTCCATAAGTTCTTCATGATTGCTTATGAAAACGACTTATAGTTGTTATAGCTTATATTTCATTTGATAAACACATAAAGCATAAGCGCTTAATTAAGTTTTTTTCTTGGTTCAAACGTGGTTTTTTCTGATTTTTGTTATAACTTTTTTTTTTGAAATGGCTTATGTCTGTTGAAGACCTACATAGCAATTGATTATTGGATTTCAAATTTTATTTGCATAACCAATTTTTTTTAAGGAAGGTATAATATAAAGTATAAACCTCATAGTAGTAATGAGAATACTCTGTTGATAAATTAAAGAGACATGAATAAAACTCGCATAAAATAGGTTCTCTAGTTGTTCTTGTCTATTTGCATTATGGTATACCTTCATCTGCCTTATAACAAGTCCCTTTGGATATTTCAGCTATTTCCACTAGCACATATTCTATTTCCATCAGGTCTATGCTGGCACTTTTCAGCTAACCTCGATATTTTTCAATGATTTATCAGGTCCTTGCAGGAAGCTACTTTGCAGTAGCAGGAGCACTTGTTGGTATTCTGAAACCCGGGAGAATGAGCATGTTTGGATCACTTCTTGTGATATGGGGACTGGTCAAAGAAGGAATTTTAGGAAAGCCAGTAAATACCGATCCCGCGAAAGCTGTCTACGTCTACCCAACAATGGTGTTTGCCATGATATGTGCCTTCTTGTCTGTAAAGTATGATATGAAGAAGGTTACTGCTAGGGCGGCCCCTGTCCGGTCCACTGCGAAACCTCTTAAGAGCTCATCAAAGTCTAAGCTGAAATAAGTGATTCTCATTTTGACATGTTAAACTTGTACGTCTTTCTTCCAAATTCCTTTTGGAACAGATAGACATAGTTCAGTTTTTTTTCCCAGAATTGTTAAACTTTCATTTTACCATTTTACTATTAATCGATTGAGCTTTTTAATTTGTAGAAGATACGAAAAAATTTCTTAGCAATTTCTAAAAACCGGCTTCAAGTAATTGATAAAAGGCTAGCCTTGATAAAAATGGTTATTCAATTCATGTTAGTTAATGAGATCAGAATAGAATATAGATAACTGATGAAGAGGTTTTATTTATAGATAAAATGGTTATTCAATTCATGTTGTTGAAGGTTAGGGAAGCACACATGTAAAAAAAACATGTTGGAAACTGATATCCTAAGGTGTTTTTTTATAGGTATATGTGATGGAGGAGCTTAACTAACTCCCTAGCTCGTCTTTGATAAAAGTGTTCAATGTGATTTTTGGATAAAAGGGTTTCAATCAATAATGAGAGAGAATATTTAATTAGCATTTACTAGGATCATCCCAATTTACAGCACAAGATTATACAAGCACATGTTTGTGAATTGCGATTTAACAAAACAGTACCCAGTACCCACCCCTTACCACCAAATAATAACCGTACAGGTAGTAATAGCATACACGGTAAATTATCAGTCAAAAAAGGTTGCTAAAAACATCACTGGTATCACATGCAACAACTTTCAGACACTATAGAGGGGTTTGTAGCTCGAATATACATCAGAAAATCGTACGCAACTTGTGTTTCTGTCTGAAGTCTCAAGTAACACCTTTGCAATCCTCTTCAGTAGTTTTTTTTTGTGTGTGTGTGTGTGTGTGCGCGCGCGCAATGATGACAATAAGGTTTGAACCTAGACATTAGACAAGCTTAATTATGTGTTTGGATCAACTTTTTGCCGCAGCCATGCATATAGCACCACTTTGCTGTGAAAATGAGAAGATAACATTTTTGCTTCGAAAAAACGCACGCCTAAGGACTTGGTTGACGCGGAAACAAACACACGCTAAATTAGGCTAACTAACTTCTAACTACATGTAACTAAGTTTTCTATCTCTAATACAAGAACCTCAACCATATTAAACTGAGATGCTATTAGGAATCCCTATGCCAGTTCGTCCTCTTTCACTGGACCATACATGTTTCTCAGTTTCTCATAATTGTTCATTATTGCAATCCTTTTCTCAATTTCTGCAAGTTTATTGTCAAACTTCTCAAAAGTCTCCAATGCCTTTACATTAGATGTCAAATGTTGGGTCTGTCTCTGCCCAGACAAGATTTTCACAAGTGAAATGTCAAGAACAGCTTGGAACTGTGAAGTAATTGTCTTTAAAAAAGCCTTGTCAGGATTTTCCACAAGTTCATTGTATTCTTTAGCCCTTTTTTCAGGCATGAGTCACGACCTCAGAGAAGAGCAAGGACATGATACTTGGTGGATAGCTTCCATATGAATAATGTCCAAAATTGACAACAACATGGAGAGTTGAAGCAATCCATATAATAATAGTGCAAGTTTCAATAAGATCTTCAAAACTATGCATCTTTGGCCACCAAGGTTCATCTTTCTTGTCACATGATCCTTTTCCATTATTTCCTTTCATCGAGCAAAGGGACGTGATACTGAAGATTGTTTCCAACTCAAAAGGGAAATCGAGGGACTGATTCATAGAGGGTATCTAAAGAAATACATACAAAAGGGATTAAGCATAAATTTCGACTCTCTTTGAGAGGGGATCGAGCATAAATTTTGGACGACTCCCCAAGAGGGATCGAGCACAAATTCAGATTCTTCCAAGAGAGACTGAGCATGATTGCTGATATTTTCCTTAAAAAGGATCAAGCGCAAATATACAAAGCCGTATTTACGACGAGTTTAGACACAACACAAATGAAAGAGGAATAAAATGAAATTCCTAGAAGTTGTTTAATAAATCGAGAGAAACACAAAGATACAAAATTAATAGAACATATGAATAAAGGATTCGGATGAAGGAGAAATCAAGAGAACAACGAAGATGCAATATTCATAAAGGATTCAAATAAAGGCAATTTAAATCATTCCAAAGTTTAAGTACAAAGCAAAATCAACGATTCACTATAATAATCCAAACATAAGGGATCACATATCCTCAAACTTAAACCAACTTTCCCCCTTCAATTTCTTTCAAATATTCAGCCTCATACAACCTCACTAAGTCTATCTCAGAAAATAAGCTAGATTGACTTATCAAAACTGTCTTGGGGATAGTGATTCTGTGGCTAAGAATCTCACAACTTCAGTGTCGTGTCCAACTTCAAGTTGTGAATCTTCAAATCCTTCTCTTTGGTGGCAACATCTAGGCTCTATTGCAACTTAGGAATTCACTCCATGTTCTTGTTATTAGTCTCTAAGTTCTTTGAGATAGGTTCCCTATCGAACTATCATAGATAATTCTTGATATAAATTATAAAGTTTATATTTTACGTTGGAAAGTCCGTGATATTACTCTATGTTTCGTGCAACCCTATTGCCCTTTCTGTTTGGTATCACAAACCCAACACCCCAAAGAGTTTCGTTGTAGGTTCTCATTTGCACTCCTAAGGGTTTCATTGCTCTCTGTTGATGTCTCGTGCGAAAGGGCTTCGGCCTCAACGTCACTCATATTCACTAGGGTTGAAGGTTCACTTCTACCATTTACCTCTTTGATTTATCATATGAGTGAAAGCTAATTGTTTCACCCAATCGTTTGTTTTCCACTAAGGTGTGGTTGATTCCGGTGTTTTTCCTCCCCCAACAGCATACATAGGTTTATGCTTAATAAAATTTGGCAAATTTTCTTATGTAATATTTAAATTTTTCTTCCGAGTACAACTCAAATATCATGGAACTGGTGGAGAATTAAAAATTGACCCAAGATGGTTCAATGGAATATGATTAACACATGTACAACTCAATGTTAAATGGAGTATTTTTTAAGGGAAAAAATCTTCTCTTATATTGACATTTTTTTTATTTTTAAAAAAGTACTTGGATAGTGGGGTCCACACTTTGACAAATTCTCTCAATAAACACAGAAAATTGCTGTATACACATGTTATAAGGCTGAAAAACACTAGTAAAAGACGAAAATGCCCCGCGGCAGTTAACTACCAAAATAAGGAACAAGCTGCAGTTAACTACCGAAATTACTTCGATCGATAAAAAAAAAAAAAAAACCTTCATCAGCACTTAAGTGCAAGTGCTGAGGAGCTCAAAACTACAAAAACCTCAATGCCATAAATACTACACAGCTGCAAAGTCAAAAACAACTCTAACCATTTAAAACTAATGCTTATAAATTCTGAAATATGAAATCAATGCATGTGAATAAGAACTACAGTCTTAATACTCCCTCCGGTCCTTAATATAATAAAATTTTCAAAAATTTTTTTGGTCTTATTTATAAAAAAATGTCACAACTTTTAAGGATAATTATTGTTTAAAAGACTTTTTTATTCCTCATTTAATGTTTGTGTTTTTAATATTAGTGAATGTATTTAATGTTTCACAACATTCTAAAAGGGTATATTTGTAAAAAATGTTTAAAAAGTTACAACAATTAATGCCGACATTGGTTTTGATGTTTTTTGGTTTTTCTTTTTGTATTAAGGACCGGAAATATTATAACCATGAAAACATAAGATTAAATAATATTTTCATTGGGTTTCATGCACGATGGGATTGAGAATGCTTCTATAAAAAAAAAGGGATTGAGAATGCAAAACCAAACAAAATAATAGTTAGAGTCCGTTTGGTTCGAGAATTAGGAGGAGAGGGCAGGGAAGGGGAGGGATTTTAACGGAGGGGAGGGGGAGGGATTTTAAAATTATTTTACTGTTTTACCCTTAAACTTAATTAAATAAAAGAAACTACTTGATCTTACAATTTCAGAGACCAACCAATGACAAACACACATCTAAGCTGCT
>Ga0228711_1008788_pt1 | contig 13992 bp, 7 predicted proteins | sample MedpolnodulmetaG_2_FD_177996 | JGI IMG/M metagenome (GOLD analysis project Ga0228711, IMG submission 177996) | Root nodule microbial communities from Medicago polymorpha collected in Santa Monica, California, United States - brown nodules | ecosystem: Host-associated > Plants > Roots > Nodule...
ATTTTTTTTTTTTGGGCACTAATTAATTAAAAAGAAATGAAAAATAAAATAAACCTAATACGAAATAAAGACAAATTAAAATAAAATAAAGTAAAGTAAAATAAAATTAAAAGATGGAAAATAAAAGGTAAGATAAAACTAAAAAACTAATAAATAATAAAATAAAAAAAGTGAGAAGAGGGCCTGAAATCGGTACAAAAATGGGGTATTTTAACATACCTATCTGCCGAAATTTTCGCTGAAAAGACAGAGAAAATTCTGGGTGAGGACATGTGACAGTAAGACCACACTTATTCATTTTCATTCTCCATCTTGGTAATCACGTTTTGAATGTTTTGTGAACTGTCATAATATTCCTAAAGGCTTACAAACCCTCTAGAGAGGCTCAAAGCCTCTAGAAAAGACTTAGACACCCTCCAGATGGGCTCCAAAGGTCCAGGCGCGCCCCTCTTAGGACGCTACCTTTCTTAGCTTCTAGAAATTTCTAGAAGTCGCCTTAAACCGACTAAAAAGACCAAAAGCCCAACTTCCTTGGAGCTCAAGTCATGCTAAAACAAGCCCACAAGGAAGCTATAAATACAACCCTTGAGAACACTGTCAAGGCATCCAACAATCAGTTCTAAAACCCTAGAATACGATTCTTAACCCTAGAATCCCCTATTGTGCTTTTTCAAGTACATTTTGCTTTAGTTGGTTGAAATTATTCTTCCTCTATTTTGTACACCTCCTTTCTTATAAAAAGGTAAATTTAAATAGTTAGTTTCATTCATATTTAATTCGCATTATGTTTTGTACACTATTTTTCGCATTCATTGTTTTGATTTACCGTTAAAGTTAACCACAGATAGTTCATAGAAAAATGTTGAAGAACAAAGGGATGAATTACAAAGTATTTTATTCCTTTTCATGCTCCTTGCACAAATTCATTTAGCACATCGTTTGTTGGTGCTTGGTATAAAACCTACATGTTGTTGACATATATGCATTCATATAACAATTGGATAGCTAGCTATAACATTTTTTGTTTTTACGTAGATCGATCAATCATCACTAAATAAGCATTTTTTAATATTTGTTTTCCAATATTATAGGTTTTCCCGGATGCTGGATTCTCATTTATTTTGGATCAAGTAGGTAGCCTCCATCCCACTAGATGTTACTTTGTTCAAGCAATAATTTGCTTGGAAGAGATCCATGTATATTCAGGTTATATATAAAATAAGACGTTATTTTTGCCAATCAGCAAAGCATGTTTAATTGTTGCTCTGATTGGTTTGTATACTTGGTATTCCCCCTTACAGCTTCTCGATATGTTAATTTTGTAGCTACTATTGGGTTTTATAAATTTCGAATTTTTTTTGTTTAAGTGAGATTTGATGTATTCAGTTGTAATGATTTGATTTATCAGCTCAATATTTTGTTAGTCACCTATAGTTGTTAAATTGATAAATGATGTTTTCAAAACTTTTTATAGCGAAAAAAGATCATGTTTAAGATGAGGAGAGCAATTAATTAACAAGCCGTCTGTCTCATTTAGTACTCATGTTGTGTTTGTTATAGTTCTTGCACCTATTGGAGATATGGAATGATTAATTTTGAATTATTTATGTCATAGGATTGATTAAGTTTGAATCAAAATTAGAGTCACGATTTGTGGGCTCTCATTTAGGGTAAGGATTTTACAATCTTGCTTGACAAGATCCTATCCATATAGCATGGAAAGGAAGACAAAATATTTCCTTCACAATTGTAAAGATTTGGTGGACCTTTATGTTTTTCAACAAAAAAAAGTTTTGTTTGATAGTGATTCCCAATGTTTGTAATTCAGATGATGACGATTAATTTGGCCATTCACTTTTCATGTTTTATTTCATATAGTAGGCTACAATCGTCAATAATACCCAAATTGTGAACAAAGTCTCTCATTTCTCCTCAAGAACAATGGAGATATCTCTTATTGGAGTGTGTTATTTTTGTTCTGCTGAAAAATTGAACAATTGTAATTTCAAAGTATATTAGTCATGAGTTATGAAGAATTGCTCTTTCAAATAAAATTAAAATTTGTTTTATGTATGTCCTCTGAGACTTCTCTGTCAAATAAATGGGAGATTTGGGTTTTAATTGTTTTAGCTACTTTGTATTGCTTTTGTTAATTTATTTCCTTTTTATATTGTAAATATTTGCAGTGATTTGTTGTTACGATACTGTTAACAGTACTAACAAAGAGAAAGGAAAAATGATAAAAGCTATCTAAGAATCTAGATAAATGGTACTTAATTCTTTTCATAAACCTCCAAGTACTCAATACATGCCCTTTATAGATAATAGGCTTGATTAGTGCATAGTACAGATCATGACAAGTGTCTTACATCCCTTTAAAAGTGTTAACAGAATTATCAAATAATTATTCTAAAACCTTAATGTGGATAGTAGTCATTCATCCATATTGGAGCAGTCCTCTTCCTTTTTGTCACAAGGCCATCACTTGACCCAATAGATGTATCATTGCCTACCCCATCTGGAAGGACCTTGTCCTCAAGGTCAAAAGATGGGAAAGAGGTCTGAAACTCCTCTTTGTCCTCCCATGTCGCTTCATTTTCCGAAGCATCCTGCCATTGTATGAGAACCTGTCTGCGAAACCCGTGATCAGTCTGTAGAGATCGAGAACCCAATAATTTTGCAGGGCGTAGTTCAATGCGAGTGCCAACGATCTCTGCTGCCAATTCTGGAACTGTAGCAGGAGGTGTGCCATGGAAAGCCTTGAGTTTAGAGACGTGGAAAACCGGGTGAATACGCGCAGTGGTTGGCAGTTGTAACTCATATGCTACATTCCCGATCATCTTGAGCACCTTAAAAGGCCCATAGAAACGGCGTGCAAATTTAGGACTCTGACGGTTTCGAACAGAATGTTGCCGGTAAGGTTGGAGTTGTAGCATAACCCAATCACCCACCTTGAAAGTGAGGTCCACCCTATGCGAATTAGCTTGAGATCGCATCCTTTGTTGAGCATAGGTGAGATTCTGCTTAAGTAGTTGCAGCTAAGCTAGACGTTGAGACAAGGTTTCGTCAAGTGTGGCAATAGGAGTGGAGCCGGGACTGTATATTGTTAAGTTGGGAGGCAGTCTGCCATATAAAGCTTGGAAAGGAGTCATTTTGATGGCCGAATGATAAGTGGTATTGTACCAATATTCTGCTAGATGTAAGTACTGAAGCCAGTTTCGAGGTGTATCAGTTACATAACATCTTAAGTAAGTTTCAAGTGTACGGTTCGTTACTTCTGTTTGACCATCCGACTGGGGGTGATAAGCACTGGAAAATGCCAATTGGGTACCGCTAAGTCTGAAGAGCTCCTTCCAAAACTTGCTTATAAACACCCTGTCTCGATCACTAACAATAGATTTGGGGATTCCATGGAGTTTGTAAATCTCAGTCATATAAATGACAGCAATATGAGTGGCAGAATACCCACTTGGTAAGGCTATGAAGTGACCATATTTGGTGAGCCTGTCCACTATAACCCATATGGCAGATTTACCATGAACCATTGGTAAATGAGTGATAAAATCCATCGCTATATCTTGCCACACTTAAGTCGGAATGGGAAGAGGTTGCAGTAACCCCGGAGTCTTTTTAGTTGAATACTTACTGCTTTGGCATACTAAACATTCCTTAATGTATGTCCTCACATCCTTAGCCATGTTGGGCCAAGCAAAAACAGCAGCTAGTCGAGTAGTTGTACCCTTGATGCCAGAGTGGCCCCCCGTAGGTGAGTCATGGAATTCCTTCAAGAGTTCTCTGCGCAATTCACACTCCAATGGAATAAAGATTTTGTTTCGGTAATACAATATACCTTGCTGGATGGAAAAGGGCTCGGTGGTTGTGGTATAATTGCCAAACTTCGTCATCAAAGCCACGCCGGTTTGATGTGTGGTGTAGAAGCGTCGCAATGTTGCTATTAACATAGGTTGGAAAGTTGATAGGGCCATATGAATGGACTCCACTGGTTGGATGCGTGACAAGGCATCAGCCACTCGATTGTCCTTTCCCGGAGTGTAGAATATTTCATAATCATATCCGAGGAGTTTAGTCAGCCACCGTTGTTGAGATGGAGTTTGAATGACTTGATTGAGAAGCCCTTTTAAACTCTTTTGATCAGTAAAGATGTTGAAATGACGCCCCAACAAGTACTGCCGCCATTTTTTTACTGCTTCCGTAATAGCATCTCACGGTCATAAGCTAATGCAACTTGCATTCGAGGACTCAATTTTCTGCTGAAAAATGCAATTGGGTGTGCTTGTTGTGATAAAACCGCCCCAATTGCAATGCCAGACGCATCTGTTGTAACCTCAAATAATTCCTTGAAGTTTGAAAGTCGCAATACCGGAAGGTTAATTATAGCATCCTTAAGCTTCTGAAAGGACTTCTGAGCAACATCAGACCAAGAGAAATTATTAGTTTTAAGAAATTCTGTTAATGGCGCTGCAATTGTTGCATAGTGGCGTACGAACTTCCGGTAATAGCCTGTCAACCCCAAAAAACCTCTCAAGGCGGTGACAGAAATGGGACAAGGCCATTCCAAAATTGCGGTGATTTTGGAAGGATCAACCGCTACCCCTTCGGCAGATACAATATGACCCAAATATTCCACTTTACTGACCCCAAAAGAACACTTAGATTCCTTAGCAAAAAATTGATGTTGTTGTAAAATTTCCAAGGTAGTTTGGAGGTGTATCAAATGAGCTTCTAAGCTGGGGCTATAAACCAAAATATCATCAAAAAACACCAATATAAACCGCCTCAAATACTTACGGAACACCTCATTCATTGTAGCTTGAAACGTAGAAGGAGCATTGGATAAGCCAAAGGGCATCACCAAAAATTCAAAATGGCCATCCACTGTGCGAAATGCTGTTTTGAATGTGTCTTCCGACACAAGAAGGATCTGATGATAACCAGATCGTAAGTCCAGTTTGGAGAAGTGGGTTGCACCATGGAGCACATCAAGCAACTCATCCACAGTTGGTATAGGAAAACGATCTTTAACCGTTATAGCATTCAGGGCACGGTAATCTACGCAAAAGCGCCAAGACCCGTCCTTCTTTCGAACCAATAAAACCGGTGATGAAAAGGGACTAGTGCTGGGTCGTATAGTACCATTTTCAAGCATTTCTTTAATCATTTTGGTCATAGTTTCCTTGGGCAGTGAGGATATCTGTACGGTTTCACATTAACAGGGGAAGAGCCGGGTAAAAGGTGTATGTGGTGGTCTTGGCTACGGTGGGGGGGGAGTGATTTTGGTTGGGAAAAAATCGTTGGAAATTTGTTGAGAATGTTTTGGATTGAAGGGTCTCTAGATCCCTACGGGATCGCATCAGTATGGTGAGATGGCTGAATGGGAGTAACATCAATTGAATGTATGGACGCAATTGTGTCAGTGTGTAAGTAACGGGTAAATTGTGAAAATGAAGCATGTGTTGGTATGGGTGAATTGGCTCCTGATATAGTGACTGGTTTATTGTTGTGGAAAAATTGAATGCAAGGAATGCTATAATCAGATAAGAATGGACCTAGAGTACTTAGCCACTGTACGCCCAACACAACATCAGCACCATGGATGGGTAAAATCATAAAAGGAACTTGAAATATGGCATCATTAATGTGAATCGGAATGTTGTTACAGCTACCTGAACATTTGATGGTCTCCCCATTGCCAACGAACACATCAAAAGGGCTGATAGATTCGACATTCAATTGAAGGAATGAGGCAACTCGAGGCTGAAGGATGTTATGTGAACTTCCAGAGTCGATAAGGATGGACACCTCCATCTGTTGAATACGCCCGGTGACACGCAGGGTGCGTGTTGATGGGGACCCGAGTAAAGCAGCCCGTGAAAGATGAAAGTGTTCAGACAAGATCATGGAAGCAGGTTCTACAACGTCTGATGCTTCTGTGTCCTCTAGCTCTGGTAGGGTTTCCTCTGTCTCAACCGGAGTGGTGTCATTGTCGTCAACCAACAAAATCATGAACTGACGCGATTTGCAACGATGACCTGTTACCCATGGGTCATCACAGTTGAAGCAAAGTCCTCGTGACCTACGCTCCTGCATCGCCTCTGCAGTGAGCCTCTTGATAGGAATGGATGATTGCGCTGGCGTAGTTCCGGTAGTCGCCGGTGGAGGCGGTGGAACTGATCGTGCCGAGCGTTGACTGGAGTAACGAGAATCAGCAAGTTTAGCCTCAATTAACTTAGCCAGACCAATTGCATCATGGAGGGAGTAGGGTTTAAGAACCTGCAATTCTCGTTGGATTTCAACACGCAACCCAGAGAGGAAGCAATTGAGCAACACTAAAGGAGGAATACCACGTGTACGATTCGAGAGATGCTCGAATTGCGACTGATACGCCACCACAGATCCAGTTTGCCGTAAGTTGAACAACGCGATTTGGTGATTTTCGTAGCTCGACGGACCAAATCAAAGCTCAAGAGCTTTGATAAATTCATCCCATGTTGCCGGAGGGTGATTCGCATAGATCCACTTAAACCAAGCTAAGGCTGAACCAGTCATGAAAAATGGAATGTATGTGAGCCGTTGGTGATGTGGGGTTTGTGATAGATTAAAGTACTGTTCTGCCTGGAAGATCCAATCGAGGGGTTCATAACCATCAAAGGGACGAAGGGTTATTTTGGGAGGTTTTGGTTGTAGTGGTTGGTACGATGGATGAACAGATGAAGTGGGTTTGGAAGCAGCTGAATTGGCCAAGGTGATTTGATCACGAAATGAATCTAATCGAGTGGTGACTAGGGATTCCATCATCTCACGCAACTGTTGCATTTGTTCTTCAGAGAGCAATTTTTCAGTTTTGGGAGGCATGGTGAGTGAAGATGAAAGCACCAATTTGTTACGATACTGTTAACAGTACTAACAAAGAGAAAGGAAAAATGATAAAAGCTATCTAAGAATCTAGATAAATGGTACTTAATTCTTTTCATAAACCTCCAAGTACTCAGTACATGCCCTTTATAGATAATAGGCTTGATTAGTGCATAGTACAGATCATGACAAGTGTCTTACATCCCTTTAAAAGTGTTAACAGAATTATCAAATAATTATTCTAAAACCTTAATGTGGATAGTAGTCATTCATCCATATTGGAGCAGTCCTCTTCCTTTTTGTCACAAGGCCATCACTTGACCCAATAGCTGTATCATTTGTACCCAAAGTAAATAATATTTGAGGGGATAAGCTTATGCATGTCATAGTTCGGCTAACAAACGTTGAAATTATTCGGTTGGATATTATGACTTAGGTGTAAACCTGTCAGTTGTTATTAAAAAAGAATCTTGGGGTTTACTTGATTCATTTTATGCACATTGTTTTTGAATTAATTCATGACAATATTTTTTGAAGATACCAATTTTAGACAATGCATATGTCTTAATCGACAATCTTTTAATCTACCGTCTTTCATGTGTTGTGGGAGTCTTAAATTGCAAATATATTGTGCTTATCATTAACCTGTGCAAAAGCACGTGTCAACGATCTAGACTATCTATGACACCATATTATACAAGAATTCCTTTTAAATTTCAACGTAGACAGTTTCTTATAACAATATGTTATGCAACAACTATGAACAAAATTCAAAGGTAGTCACTCAAACAAGTTGATATGCATGTCTTCTGCAACCAGTGTTCTCGAATGGTCAACTTTATGTAGCAATATCATGAGTTTTTTTTTTTAAACAATCAGCAATATCATGAGTTACTTCAAAGAATGATATGAAAATTTTGCTAATAGATGAAGATAGTCTTTGCGTTGATAGTACTTCAAATGCACTGTTTAAAGAAATTTTCCAAAATGTGTAGACATGAGAAACTTTAATTATAGTTGTATTCAAAATTATGACATTGAAGTTATAAGCTGGGATTGCGTTATTAAATTTTGTTTTTTCCTACTACGTTTACAATGTATATGACCCGTGCGGCAGCACGGGTGGGAAGTCTAGTTATTACTATGATCAATGGCTAAATATGATAATGAATGTGTGACATACTTTCAAGGGCTAAACAGTGAAAATAACATGACAATATCATGGTTGAATTACTCATTGGCCAAGTGGCAATCCTTGGGTGGTGTGAATAAGAAGGTATGAGGAAAAAAGACATTGGAGTGAAAAAGAAAACTAGGTTATGCTTTCTATATAAGAAGAAGGCAGCCGCACAACACATTCATTCACGTCTTGGGAAACTAGGAGGGAGTATCACGTTTTGGTAAATGACGATTTTTGGAGGATAACGGTTTTGGAGAAAGAACAGGACGGAAGACACACATGTGTAGAAAACAGTAGCATCACGGATCAAAGAAATTCTTATGAGCGTAGTATCTCCCTGTAATTTCTTTTAACCTTGTTGCTTAATTCTTTTATTATGTGTAGCTAATTTCCTTTGATTAAGCCAAGATGAATCTATTGTATTTGTGAATCCATGTAGCTTTTGACTCTATTGTTATCAATACAATTCAGTGTTTATTCATAATTATTCTTGCTTAATGCTTTTCTTAATATCGTGTGTATGACTATTAACACTAGCTTTTATCGATTGCTTGAATTGAATTTAGGTTTCAATTGACTACTAACCCTAACTATTGAACCAGACATAGGAATTGTGAATATTAACTCAACATATGAAACTAGAACATCGCTTCCAAAGTTATTCAATCGGTTTAAGAGATTAAAAGGATATGGGCTTTGAGTCAAGTGATTGATCAAACTAATAAGTTAATCCATAGGAAATGCTGAAATTACATTGAGAACATAGAGAATCTAGCTACCACAAAAACCAATAGAGGATTCAAAAGCTTAATCATCTGTTTTCCATATAATTTCCAACCAGTTTTATTTACTTGCAATTTATTATTTTTAGTACTTAATCCAACTGCCTAGGGCAACCTGAATTTAATACATCCTTTATTTTAACGTTTTTGTCGAGTAGAAATTGAAACAGGTCCTGTGGATACGAACTTATAAGACACCAACCTCTTAATAATAAGAAGGGTTAATAGTGATTTACCCCTGTGTAATATATGTCATTTTCGGTTTTACACCTTGTAAAATATTTTTTTTGATTTACCGCCTGTAATTTTTTATTGTTTTGATTTACCCCCTAATAGGTCATTCAAAAACGAATTTTTTTTTTCTTCCAGAAATTTTGGTTTTTGAATGACCTATTAGGGAGGTAAATCAAAACAAAAATATTTTACACGGGGGTAAATCAAAAAAAATATTTTACAAGACCTAAAATCAGAAATGACTTATATTACATGGGGTAAAGCACCATTAACCCTAATAAGAATCTATCATGACGACTCATGGTAAAGCCATCACAAGGAAACCATGTAAACCTCATCCCACATAAAGGAAGATTCGCTCATATATTATCTTCAATAAACATGTTAAAATGAGTAAAATCATCCTCTGATCGAATAACATTAAAGTCCCCCCACACAAACACACCAATTTTTGTCCAAATGATTAGACCAATTTTTTCAACAAACACACCAATTTTTTTCTCAAATGACGACTCAAATGTTAGTTTTTACTTGACTTCATTAACAGGTTATAGCAGCACATCCATTCATTTCTGTTCCTGTATGGTACACTTGCATCTTCAAAAGTGTTATTTTCTTCAAAATAATCCTCCCGAGCATGGCCAGAGCTAACATAAGGGTGACCAACCAAAAGAGGCATGAATCATAAGGGCGACAAAAAGGCACATCCTCCAATGAGACCAGTTTTAGCTGTAGGGCTAGCATAGTTGCCATCAAGATGTACTATGCGCGATAGGTGAATCTGCTCCGTTATTACTGGCCATAGCAGCAGAGTTGCAGCAAGTCCAGATGAAAACCATGCAATATTGAAAAAAATGAGGAAATAAGCATATTTAACCTCATGTTCAATCACACATATTTCAAAAGGAAATAAGCATGTGGGAAATTGTTATTGTGAGTGTCTGATGGTTTCATATTCATATTTTTACATTGCTCCTCCTCCTTCTCATCATCCATAGACATAATTAACCTCATGTTCATCCTCTTCCACATTTTCTTCAACGTTATCATTGTTGGCTAATTGATTTTTCGTTGTTGGCTAATGAGTAGGGTTTATGTGCGTGTGACACTTTTCTTCGTAATGACATTTTGTGTTATTACTCGGTAGCTTTACTAATGAAATCCTTTTATTTATAAGAAAAAAAGTTGTTCAAATCACAGGTTTTTTTCCTTTCTGTTTAGAAAAATTCCTTTTGAAAACCTCCTGTCCCGATTAAAATAATAATGAGGTCAGAATTGTGATTGAATGGAATCATTAACTTGAAACGGTCATGGAGTCAGCTCAACGGTGATTGTTGGATTGAGATCAGACGATTCATATTTCAATCTCGGTATTTTTGAATTAGAAAGCAATCAAAATTTTGACAAATATCTGGACCTACGATATCGATCCAATGAATGAAGTTGAGCCGAGTGCAATTGTGTCAGATTAATGGCTGCAGTAAATCCTATTTTGAGGTCAGAAGTTGTACGCTGGTAAGTCTTGTTTGATTTTCTGAATGAAAGAGGTAGCAAGTTCTCTACACCATTTTGGGAGAGTATTTTCAATTGAGTTCTGTTTCCAGTTTGGCAAACGGCAAGATTGAAATATAAGTCTTGAATTTACCTCTAAGAATCAATGCTAAACTTAAATGACCAATGTTTTACTTTCCCAAAATTTACCTCTGATAGTTCACATCAAATGCATCAACAGTATTTTCAAAACAATGAGAGATATACTATATTCATACCAAAAAAAAAAGAAACACACATAGACATTGTTAATATGGATAGTACAAATGTTCTTACTACGTACAAATGAGAATTTAGGAAAGTGAAATATTATTATACTACTTGTAATAAACTAGATTCCAGTGAAGCTTCTTTGACCTTAGATATACATAAGTGAAACAAGACTTCTCAATTGCAGTATCTATTGAATTGTAATGAAATGGTCTTATATCAAATTGTGGTGGTAAAATTCCTTGTCTACATGCTTGCGGTATTTGTGTTCGATTCCGCAAAATGAATTGTTCTCATTTACTCATTAAATGTATGTTTTTGCCTTAGAACATCACTTAAATATGTCTCAAAAGATACACTACATTATGAAATCTCAACCCTAACTCAATTGATAAAAACTAGCAAAACAGAACAACTCAATTAAAAACAAGTTTATGACGGTAAGAACAAATCTCTTTAAAATTCACAACTCCACCCCTTGACAAGCATTCTATACTAGGATCTATTGTTGTTTTTATTGTTCACCTGCCAAAATAGAAATGGAACATAAAAGAGTGGCTTAAATGGAAACCATAAAAGACTATACATGCATACCTAAAAATACAAAGAGTTAAAATAGTACTAATGAAGCAAACCTGTGCTGCAGCTGCTGAGACCCGAGGAATCATTTTCTTTCAAGAGTACTTCCTTCAACGACCCATCAGCATGACGGACAATCACTTCCACAACATTCTCACCAACTTCTTTCAGGATCTCAACCATGTTTCTGTCAAGACGAATATCTGTATAGGAGACATACTCATTGCAATGGGGACAGCGCCAGATCGGCCTGTTACAATTTATTTCAATGATGTTTTCAAAGTCGAAGCACTGGAAGTGTTTGCATGTGCGCCCTTTAACAGGAGTCTTGATACGTGTCAATCCTATGGGACAGTTAAGTGAGATTCGCGATTCCCCCTCGATAATATCTGAATCTGAATATTCAAGAGTAGGCTGAACATAATCTGGTCGAAGCTCGGGTGGCAAGGATGCATCAACATAACTCATATATGCAACAAGTATAATATAATTACCATCGAATTCACCAACAGCTTGAAAAAGATTTGTCCCAAATTTAAGCACGCTGTTCAAACAAGTGGGCATCTGTGGCTGATGATCCATTCCAAGCAAATTTCTTGTGTTAATCGCTTGTCCATTCACGAGAAAATCCACTTGCTGAGGGCTTATTAAGCATGCAGATGTCTCAATATTATCAGTTTTTGCCACCAATAACCAAATTTTGTTATCGGACCGATGATTACTCTTTATTATATTGAAGTCAACAACAGCAGCTGCAAATCCAGACTTGGCTTCGATTGAAGCAATAATTGAACCCAGTTTCATACTTGGATAGAATCTTTGCATTATCATATTTAATAATGATGAAGAATGGTGAAAAAAACTAGGTCCGGTACTTCCCAGGGTGCAGTACATCTTTTCTATCTCGTGAGCAATAGTTAGAAGTTCTTTTATCTCTTTGTTCTCGAACCATCCAAATTCACAAGCATTCTTCACAGTTATCACCAAAACTATCACAACTCCTAGTTAATCATCACTCTTGTTTCGATAGTCTATCTTTTTCATCAACGTATGAAGTAGTTGAATAGCTTTTAGGGAAGGAGTTTGACCATAGGCAATTGCATAATCAATCCCTCGAGACAGGGAGATGCATAGTCTACAAAATATCGAAGAGTCGCTGATTTGGTTGCCTGGTTCGAAGTACCAAGCTAATAAGCACTCCAAAGCTTTGGTGATTCTGTACAAGTTGAGGTCTAAGTCAGACGCACCGGAATTCAGCAACGACAGCCAGCTGTTGGTTTCCATGGTTTGTTTTTGCCGAGAGAAGGAGAAAGATAATAGGTTCGTGCCCTAACGACTCCTAGGGCAAACAAACACGGATATATGTAGGGTTTAATACAACCAACAAATATTGCATGTTATATTATTAATATATTGCATTGAGAGGACATAAATAAATATCAAATCTTTTATTTTTGTCAGGAATCAAACAAATATATTCTCTTCTTAAAAAAATAAAATATATATTACTTGATTTGAATTTCTTTTTTGGTAGTGTACTTGATTTGGATTTGGAATAATTCTACATATATCTTTCATCGGTGGTGTTTACAACTCAGGTTGAGTCGGTTTTGGTTTAAATCTCTTATTGATCTAGTTTGAATTTGATCAAAAATTATGTTTTTTTACGGCTATCTTGAACCAATCAAACGTATATAATTTAAAAAACTGTCACGAAAATATAATTAAATGATATTACTTTTCAATACTTAATTCTAGAATTTAAAATTTGAGCACTGAATTAAATTGAAACACATTTAAATTAACATACAAAAGTAATAAAATATATTAGCAATAATTAAAAAAATAATTTTTTGGCAAAATTACACTATTAGTCCCTTAACTTAATTTTAGGTAACACTTTCGTCCTTTATCTTTTTTTTGTCACAATATAGTCCTTTAATTTATGTTATAAAATAACAACATAGTTATCCTTTTTTATGAAATAAATAATCAAAAACTCCACAAAAAAAAAATCACCAAACTCATAGACAAACACAAATATTCATCATACAAGCCTAGAAAATCAAATTTCATTGAAAAAATCTCCTAAAAAATGATAAGATATTGTGCTTAGCGAGTTAGCAGTTCTTCCGGCCCTTTTTTCTTCATGCCAATTATTATTCTGTTTTCAGTTTCAATTACACTAAGATCCAAACTGTAGTCAAAATGTTATAAAAACTAAATATATACATTAAAAAAACACTAAAAAATCATCAACCACTATCCCTCCTCCTCTCGGACTCTGGCTCTCCCTCCTCCTCCTTTGGGTAATCTCTAGCTCGTTCACTGCATGCATCTTCTCCTAGAACCTCTAAACATGATGTGGTTAGCCTTCACGCAACACCTCCTCTATAATGCCGTAAATTTTCGCATAACCTAGAATGGGTCGGGACGCCCCCTCGCATACTCCTCCTCAATAATGACCTTTTGATTAGGAGGCCTATGAGGTGGCTCCTCAACAACCACCACTGGGTGGCTCATCACCGGACGAGAAACACGATAGAACCAAGATATGTAACCCCCCCCCCCCCCCCCCCACCC
>Ga0228711_1008790_pt1 | contig 13990 bp, 8 predicted proteins | sample MedpolnodulmetaG_2_FD_177996 | JGI IMG/M metagenome (GOLD analysis project Ga0228711, IMG submission 177996) | Root nodule microbial communities from Medicago polymorpha collected in Santa Monica, California, United States - brown nodules | ecosystem: Host-associated > Plants > Roots > Nodule...
AAAATAGTTCTCATTACACAAAAAAAATATAATTTTTCAAGTTCGGGGGGCATTTTGCACATAAGTGCAAAACTTCGGGGGGTATTTGCAAAACGTCATGTTCACTAACAGAAAAATTTGATGGAGGGGGTAAATTGATTAACGTTGTGCAATTTCGGGGGGAATTGATGTTTTGTTAATTTCAGGGGGGTAATTGACGAAACATACAATTTCAGGGGGGTAATTGCCTATTTACTCAAATTACAATGCTACCAACATCACAAAATTCAAGACCACAACGCTTTTTCGAATTACCATTCCTCAATTTTTTCCAATTACAATAATATCTCATTCTTCAACTGAATTTCACTTAGCTGAAACTACATAATTCAGAAACTAATTGCACCTAATTCAAAAAATCATAATTCCACTGACATGACAACACAGAAGCTGCATAATTCAAAAACCCTGAAACTCAATTTCACTATGCTGAAACTGCATAAGTCACAAACCCTAAAACTCAAATTTCACTAACAACCCAATTTCACTAAGCTGAAACACAATTATTTTTCTAGATCTCATTCCAATTTGACATAATTCAAATCAAATTTCACAAGTCAAGAAGCTGAAAACTACATAACTCAGAAACTAACCATATCTAATTATGAAAATCACAATTCTAACTACATAATTCACAAACCCTGAAACTCAAATTTCACTAAGCTGAAAATGCATAATTCACAAACCCTAAAACTCAAAATTTTCACAATTTCATTCCAATTATCGTTACTAGTTACTACAATTTCACATTTCACATGATTCACAAACAATACAGAAACTACATAATTCACAAACCCTGTAACTCAAATTTTTCTCATTTTTTTAATGGAATTTGACATAATTCAAAAACCCTAAAACTCAATTTTTCCCAATTTATTCCAATTTCACAGAATTCAATCAATTTCACAAATCAAGAAGCTGAAAATTGAACAATTCAAAAACAAATCAACCATACCTAGAAGATTGTTCTTTAAAGGAGATAGTAACATCTCCAGAATCTTGAGTCTTCACCGAAACCCAATCCACAGTTCTTGAATTTTTAGTATCTGGATCAGAAAAGCCGCGAATTTTGGCTACGATCCGAACCTTCTTTGATGCCATTGAAAATTAGGGTTTCGTGAATTAAGAGAGAGTTGAATTTGAAGAGAATTAAGGAAAATAGAAGGAAAGAAAAATAGAGGAAGAAGAAGGAAATAGCCGTTAAAAGGATTTCGAAATCTTTCTCGCGCTCCTTCTTATCTTATATGGATTCAAACTTTATTATATTATTTTATTATATGGTCAGGAAGATATTTTATTCAAATCTTCTCTTATACGCTCTGTGATGATAAAAAAAAATTATTGAAAAATGTGAATTGATAATTTATATATTTTTTTGAGTACACGCTACCCGTCCCCATACCCTTTTATATTTTTCATATTTCTTAAGAAAAGTTGTTAGTGTAATTATTGTGTCTGTTTTGTGTGTTAATATTACCAAATTGTCCTTTATTTGTATGTGTATTAAATTTGATTTTTCATATTTCAAGACAAGTTAGTAGTATTAATTAAGTGTATGTTTAGAAAAATAATAATAAATGCATCTAGTAATTTGAAAATAGGTTTATATTTAGCGACAAAAATAAAATCAATTGGGAGCTTAGATATAGGGACGGAGGGAGTAGTTTAGTGGCTAGGAGTTCACATATTTTAAATATGGAGAAGTATGATGTTCAGGGTTTGAATTCTGATCTTCATACCGACTGAGTTAAACTCAAAGTGATGACATGATATTATTTTCTCCTAAAAAAATGATATTACTTTAATGTTAATATTTTTTCCCTATCGTAACTCTTTGATTTTCAAAGAAAAAAGTTTTGGTAATTTGAAATTACATGGTAATATGAAGTTCAACCATGACGTAAGTACAATCTCACCATCGATGAAGTTCTTTAACACTTGATTCAATTATTTGATTATTTTAATGTAAATGGTTTGATAAACAAAAAAGTCTTGTATTGCTTAGAAATTTAGGTCAAGGGTGTATTTAGACAAAATTGGTGCTAGCAAAAACTATTTATTTTGGAAAATGGTGAGGATCATCTTCATTTCTTCTATTTGGAGAAGAAAAAATAACATAAAAAGTTTGAAGAAAATTATAAAATGATTGATGGTGATAGGACTTACTTAGTGATTAAGGGTTTGTTTGTTACATAATAAAATAAAAGTGATTTTCATATAAAATAATTTAGAGATTATATTTTAGAGATTTTATGAAAAATCAAAATCTACTTTTTGTTTGTTTATCTTAATAAAAATCAGTTTTTTAAAAAAAAATTAATCTAGTTTGTTTCGATACAGCCATATAAAAACGATTATTTGTTACAAAATTAGTTTCATCTTTTGATCAATATTTTCTTTCTCCTCTAAAAAAAATATTTTTTGAGAAGCTGCTCTTAACAGCTTCTCATTTGAAACTGTTTTTAGATTTTATTTTTTTTTAGATTCTGATTTTTTTTAAAAAGTTGTAACAAACGGATGCAATATTCTTAAAAGCGATTATTTATTTTTAAAAAGTGATTTTTTTTCTTAAAAAAGCTATAACAAACGAGCTATAAAATTCACATTGACCTCGTCAAATTGTGTGGATCTCATATAATTTGGTGGGACTAATGTTAATTTTGACAAATATTGTATGGATCTTATAAATTTGGTGGAGCTTACGTGAATTTTGATCAATAAAAGAAAATTTATTGAAAAGCTTAAAATGATCTAATATTTAGAGACGAATGTAATAACAAACACTAAGTAGTTTTGTTTTGACGCATGAATGTGAGCATCAATCAATCTATCTATCTACCTACTTATCTATTTATATCTATATTATATCTTCTATCTATCTATCTATATTTATATGTATATATCTTTGAATTCTAAACTTGAGCTATTTTTACAACATCACATAGGTACATGTCAAATATTATCGTAGAGAGAGAAGTTGTCACTTCTTTCTAAAATCCCATCCTTGGTTGCTACTGTTTTCTCTCCTCTAGATCTCTGGCTCTCCAACCCCTCCGCCATGGAGGGCTCTTCCCCCTCCACCATTCCATGTGAACCAAAGGCAAACAAACCAAATCTAAAGCAAAATCCACATTACCAAAATTAACAGGGTACTTAACACTCACCAAGGAAGTGGTCACCGAGCCATTGACCGGGGTATCAATGATCATTCCTCTCAACATATGAGACATATCAAGGTTCAAACGTTTAGCACAACTAAGCAAAATAAAAGAATGAGTAGCACCCATATCAACAATGACAGTCAAAGGAGTCATATTGATAAAACAAATACCTCTAATCAAGTTATTCGACTGCTCCACCTCTTCAACATTCAATGCAAAGATCTTTCCTCCCGCCTCCTTTGGTTTAGTACACTTGATACTAATATGCCCAGTGTAACAGTCTGTTTTTATCTATAATTATTTTATTTATTAATTATATGCATTCATATGTGTTTATATGTGCTTATTAGTTTTTGTGTGTATTTGATTTGGGATATGAGGATTTTTGACTTAGAAGGGTATTTTAGTCATTTTAGACCAAGGGGTATTTTGGTCATTTGGTGAGTAAGGGTAAATTAGTCATTTTATTAAGAAGGTTTCTTTGGGTATTTTAGTGAGAATAGTTATTTTTACTAAGTTACTAGTGAGTTGGGGTAATTATTTAGAGATGATAATTATTCGGTGTTTTGGCAGATTAAAGAGTAGTAACTTTTGAGAATTAGTTAACGAGAGTTTTAAGCCCGTTATGGAGTGTAGTGATTGACCCCAATTAAGAGGAGTATATATTCATAAGTCTTAAGAGAAAAACTAGGTTAAACCATGTTGAGGCAACATCCCTAATTAATTTTAAAGATAACAAACCTTGATGATTAAGGAATTAATGAACTTTGATTAATTTCTTGGTATTTAACTTGTGCTCTTGAATGTTTAACTAAGACAGGAACAAAGTTTAAATCATACCAAGATACAAGAAATCAAGGGACATAAAGACTTAAGAACTCAGTCAGAGTTCATAAAAGTTAAAATGAGTTCAGAAGGTTGTTATGATGAACATCAAGAACCAAGCCCAGAAATTCATGAACCAAATGAAGAACATGCAAGGTTCACATGACATAAATAAAAGCCTAATAAAGTACATTGACTAAGATCAATCAAGGAATAAAGACATTTATTTGATTAAAGTCAAAAAGGGCATCTTCAATGTTCATTCAAGATTATGAACATTTGAAGTACAAAACATTAGGAATATTCCATTAAGAATACCATCCTAAATGTTTTTCACACTGCACTTCATAGATGTTTCTCTATTAGGATTTGATTACATCAAATAAGAGTCTTACAAATCATCCTAAGTGAAACATAAGGAACATTCTGAAGTCTCCTGAGTTCAGAAAGTTTGATCCTGTTCCATGCTTAGTCTGACATGAACAGTACACTGGTTGTAAACTAAAAAGCAAATCTAAAAGCAAGATCTAGTCTTATTCAACAAGAATTCGACACATAAGGGAGTTGGTACTGTACAAAGCTAACCAAATCCCCTAAAGCATGGACTTGAAGTGACAGTTTCACTTTATCAAATCCTGCACAGGTTCCAAGAGAGATTTCAAAGAAGATCTGATCCTAGAACATTCTGAAGTACGTACTAGAACAACCTTCATAGTACAACCCAGAAATTCATATGATGAAACCCATAAACACATCTGGCCATTCATCCACATGAACCCAAATGAAGATCATGATGAACACAACAACATTTTGAAGTATTTCAGTTTATCCATAATTTCAAGTAAAAGTTGGTGGGTCCCAGGACTCATGGTGTAATAGCCCGATTTTCGCTAGATTATTTTTAATTGTTTTAATATATGTTTTTATGTGTTTATATGTGCTTGTGTGTGATTATTTATCGTCCGGTGCATTTTAATGGGTTTTAGTGCAAAAGGGTATTTTGGTCATTTTGTGAGCAAGGGTAAATTAGTAATTTCATGGTGAGGGTTATTTTTAGTGTTTCAAGTGAGAACCATTAATTGTTACTAAGTTACTATTCAGTGGTGGTAATTAGTTTTGAATCGGTAATCATTCGATAACTTTTAACGTTAGTGGATAGAAACTTTGAGAGTTAGTTTATAAGAGTTTTAAGCCCATTAGTGTGGACACTATTTAAGCTCTAGTCTTTGTAGAAAAATAGGGTTCACATTCATTTTATAAGAATTTGAGAGAGATAGAGAGAGAAAGTCCAAGAGGAGAAGAAAAAGGGTTAGAAGGGGGAAGCTTGAAGAACCAAGAGGAGATAGAGATTCTAGGAGCTAAATTGAAGCTTTTGCTAGGATTATTGCTTATTGAGGTAAGAGGGTTATATTTCATTCATAATCCTTTGTATAATTCTTTTTCTTCTCAAATTCAAAAGTGCTTATTTGTGAGAAGTGATTATTGTGATTTTAATTGGTGAAATTCGTGCTTATGTTTTGATGTAATGTTTGGGTATGTGAATTTGATGATAATTAAGTTGTTGATGATGAAATTACATGCTCAAGTTATATATATATATGTATACTTTGTGTTTTTGCTCAAAATTGGTGGAGTATGATGTTGTTGTTGATGAATTCATATCTAATTGATATTGTTGTTATTATGAGATGTTGTTGTTGACGATTGAAACATTAGGTAATCATAATCATAGAGTTATGGTGTGAATTTGAGTTGTTTTTATGAAAAATGGGTTAATTGATGATTTATGATATAATGATGTTTTGATTCAAGTTTTATATGGATTTGAGTGCTTTTTCATGTTTATAAATGTATAGACAAACTTTTGGGACAAATTTGGGGTCAAGGGGATCAAAATTGGGGATTTGGGTAAGAAAATAGTGGATTCCCGTAAGGAAAACACAAGAACAGGGTTGTTGTTTCGTGCAATTCCGGCCACGGCGATAGATGGCGTGCCCGACAGGATTGCCAGAAACAGCAAGCCCTATTTTTGTTATTTTGGGTATTTGGGGGCCGATCCGAACTTTCTAATATGCTTCTTTCAACATGTTTAACTACAGTTTTCACTCTTTGATCTACTGGAACATCTTATGGATTGAATTGGACTTGATTTTGTGATTTTTAACTAAGCTTTTGAAAAATATCCAAGAACGTCGATTTTTCCGAAACTCGTTTTTCTCGAGGAAAAGGGGTAGGGTTAAGGTTGTATACTGGATATATGATTTCTAAAAATAGTTGTGATTGGTTTCATTGAGTTTCAACTTGTTTTGTTTTGAAAATGGAATTCCTTTGGAAAAGTGATAAAGAGAGACGAACTTTGTGATTTTAATAATTTTGTCATAGTTGGTCGGTGAAACGCACATGTATACACCACTACCCTCATATGTGATCTAAGTGTATACATAGTCGAGGCCCTAGAGTTTATTTACTTGGTTTTGGTTCATTTGTCTCAATTATTTTAAAGTTGTAAAGTGGGAGACGAACTTTGTCGAAAATGATCTTTAAGACCAAATACTTGGCAAATCTTTTGTGGATAGTTTGATATGATTATATGAAGATAAGTGAATGATTGATATGTGTTGAAAATGAAGTTTATCTTAGTATGAAGTATTTTCTGCTTTATTTGGATTGTGAGAAATAGTATGGTGTTGTTGATTGATTGTGATATTGTTGGTGAATACATATATGATGATTGATTGTGATATTGTTGGTGGATACATATATGTAATTGATGGTGATATTGTCGGTGAATGCATATATGCTAAGTGATGGTGATTTTGTTGGTGATTGCATATATGCCAAATGAATGGTGATGATGTGGTGAATTGTATGTGTGAACATATGCATACATGACGATGGTGACGACCTTGAGGTGATTTGGTACCGTATGCATCTAGAAGAGTCTAGAACATTGCATGCATTTGAATAGTCGATGAGTCGTGTCATAATTGAATATGTGACTTGGTGAATTTGTGCATCGGTGAAATTTGGAGAATGTTGTGATTATGTGGATTGGTGTATATGTACATTGGTGGATTTTTGTTGATGATTGTGAATATTTGAGCTAGGCTCTAATTGCGTGTCTTACTTGCTTGTGCTTATACACTTGGTGAATCTATTTGATGATAATAATTTTGGTAATAGTAATGAGGTGAGAATTGTATATGTATATATGTATGATTTGGTGATTCCTTTGATAATGGTGATTGCTTGCTTATAACTTTGAAATGATGAATTGTACTTGTTGAGTTAAGTATGCTAAATGAAGAATAAGGTGAGTAATCCTTTCACCGATTGATGTCGATAAATGATGAGATTATGTTGATGACTTGATTAGAGATTGAATATGCCTTCTATGCTATGTTAGTAATGTGATAGCTTGAGATGTATGGTATGGGGGATAATAATCATGTGATGCTAGTATTCTAGGAGGGATGGTTATGTATATGTGTTATGCATGAAATCCTTGAAAGCTTATGTTTGTTATGTTGATTATGATTGATGTGAAGCTAACCCCTAGTGGTCTGTGGTGGACCGCCTACCTATTTGTATGAATGGGTAGACGGCGTGCAGGAGTTGTTTTGCTTGGTGAGTTGCTTGAGGATAGCGGGAGCTTCCTCTGTTTATCAGTTAGAGTCTTAGATTAGGCTCTGATTAGGTGTCAGTCTTTATGATATTTTGGATTTATTTATGTTATGGAGATTTTGCCTATTTGTCGGGTTTTGGAGATTTTATTTATGGATGTATGTTGATCTTATGACATGTATACTTGATGATGTATGATTTATATCCGCTGCGACTGTTGATGAATCTTATATATTCATGTTGTTCGAATTTTGATGTGAAGACGTAGCGTCTATTTCTTGAATATTTATGTTATTCGCGTGTATTATCGCTTTAATAGAAATAGAACATTACACTTGGCACAAGACTATTGGTCACACTCCAACGGCTACAAGAAGTCAAGACACTCTATAAAGAAAAGTGAAAGGCTCGGCATTACTTGCACCTTTGCAAAGCATACAAGAAAACAACATAAGAGTGTTTTAAGCTTTAGCAAAAACATTGAGCTCACAAAGATTCCAAGAAGTCTTTAAAAGTGTGTATCAATATTTCTCTTATCTTTCTAAAGATAAACTTATCCCTCCATTATTCTCTTGTCTGATTTCAATCATTCAAACTCACAAACAAATTGTAAAGAAAGTCTCATCTAGCTTTAGGGGTACTAAAGTGTTAGTTTGAGCAGAAGGTGTAAAAGTCTAAGTGGGTAACTTAGCAAGGAAGGTATAAGCCTGCTGAGACTAAGAGAATACATAATTGTTGAAATTGTTCAGGTGAACAAGATTGTAAGGTGCAGGATTTGAGAGGTTATTTCAAGCATCATAGTGGAAACTCTCACAAGATTGTGAGGAGTGGACTAACCCACATTAGGTGAACCACTATAAATTTATGTGTGTTCTTCTTCTCTTCTCTATACTTTTTACTTTCAGTAAACACAACACACACAAACACATTTATTTATTTAAACTGTTTTTACACAAACACTTCAGAACATTCTGAAGTCTGTCTGTTAACTTAACCATTCCAAGTTTACAATTTGAGAATTGATTTTAAAGTACATGTTTAATTTTTAAAGGGTCACAATTCAAACCCCCCTTCCTTGTGACTATTGTATCTACTTCAAACCATTCACTCATTTCATTTCATAAACTAGGTTAAACCATCCACAATGCACTTCAACCACATCTCGCTCAGTTTCTCCCAAACTGAGTTGTTACCTTGCACTCTATTTTGCTCGTGTTGCACATGCATTGGCGAGGGTTGTTTATGAACCTCTCACCATTTATTCCATGCATCTAGTGTTGTCCTGCCAATGCTCGTTGAAGTATGATGAACGCCGTTCCAAATGACATCATTACGTGCAACCCAAATTTGCTAAAGAAGTAAAGGCACCCGACCACCAATGTCTTAGCTTTCTAAACGACATATATGAAAAACAAAATCTATCAAACTGCTCACAGTTCCAACTCGCGGTTGCATCACAATCGAAAGACCTGCCTAATACCAACCCTCACACGCTACATTACAACCCACAAAAGCATGACAATCATCCTCGACAACTGTATCACACTAGAAAGAAGTCATCTCACATTGCATATGTCGTGCGTGTAATTGGAGACGCATTAGAATATAATCTATGTAAATCCTCAATAACAAATTACGAGCTTTATGAGGGGAATTCACCTTCCAGAACCTATGCCACTCTCCTTCAACATAGAATCAACTAGTATGTAGTAACTCCATCTTCGCCAGTTTATAACCAGTTTTAACAGTATACCTCCCGTTATGTTCCATCATCAATGCTATTCTATCATTCTGAACTTCCGCAAACAGTGGTGTGTCGAGAATAGCTTGCACCATATCAACCAGAAACAAAGATTCAATCTTATCAATATCCCAAACTCGTTCCTCGACAGCTATCAAATCAAACACACTCAAATTATGCACACTTTGGCTTTGTGGGGGATTGAATCCAACTACCTTGAACACCTCGAACCCATGGATCATTCATCACACTGACATGCTGCAAATTTCCAACTGTCCACCTACATCCATATAAAAGTAACTAATGCGAATTCCAAATACTTCGCCAGACAAAGCTCGGGTTATGACCGAGTTTGGCAACCAAAAATGAAGAACGTGGAAAATATCTCGCCTTAAAAACTCTAGTAACCAGAGATTCAGGTTTAGACAGAATTTTCCACCATTGCTTAGCTACCATAGCGAGATTAAAAGCTTTGAAATTCCTAAACCCCATTCCACAAAATTCTTTGGGGCATGCCGCATGTTCCCACGCCATCCATTTAATCCCACGGTTGTTACTCCTTCCTCCCCACCAAAACCCATTGATCATATTCTCAATATCATCTATATCTGAATTCGGCAGAAGATAAATACTTATTATGTGTAAAGGAATAGATTGTAACACAAATTTGATCATAATTTCCTTACCCGCCTTCGATAGTGCTCATCCCCTCCACACATGTATTCGTTTCCAGATGCGGTCATTGATAAAATAAAAAACATACCTCTTATCTCTACCAATCATCGAAGGTAATCCCAAATACTTTCCCATACCCATTACATGTCAGACACTAATAATTCATGATAAATACTCTTGCGCCACCCCACTCATATTGCGATTGAAAAACACCTCAGACTTTGATAAGTTAATTTCTTGTTCAGATGTTGTTTCATAAGTTTTAAGAATAGTGAGTAAACATTGTGCTTCAACCACATTGGCCCTGCAAAACAAGAAACAATCGTCTGCAAACAACAGGTGGGACACCGCTGGTGCGCCGCGACATACTTGTACCCCATCAATATCACCTATATGAACTACCTTATGTATTAGAGTCGAGAGACCCTCAGCCACCAATATGAATAAATATGGCGATAATGGGTACCCTGGCGTAACCCTTTGCCGGGTACAATACATCCCACTCTGTCAAAGTTCATAAGCACCAAATAAGTAATAGAACTAACACACATCATCATCCACTGGATCCATTTCTCACTGAAGAGATGGGAAAAAAATTGAGACTTAATTTAGTTATTTACAAATATAATTTTTAATAAATTGAGATATTTAGTCGAGTGGTTAATAAGATATACTAAAAAGAGAAATTGTTCAAAATTTGAGTTTGATTTCTAAATGAAATAATTGACGATCCAATCTTTATTTACCTGATGGTCAAACTCGAGATTGCTATAAGTGATTTTTCTTAAAAACCAGAGCATAAAAAAAAAAAAACTAAAGAGGTGAATACTTAGGTGTTTGATTAAAGAGTAATTCAAACAGACCTTATGTTGTCCCAATTTACTTCTTTTATTTTCTTTCAAAAAGTAAATTTTGGTTTTGACGTAATACTTTTATTTTTTTCCAAAAAAATCTTATTTAAAGAGGTGAATAACCAAACAATTAGACTCAAGTAGTTAATGAACCTCTACAAAAATTCAAATTGTTCAAAAGTATGCATGGCAATGGGGCGGGTTTTACCTTCCTCTGATCTACTTACTCGTCACCCTACTCATACCCAACGAGGATAAGAAATTGAATATCGTTCCCATCCCCGACGAATTTGGGTATATCTGCCTCATCCCTGTCCCATTTGCTTATTTTAACATTTTTTTGACCGATAAATTTGGTTGCTCCTTTAAATATCAATTGCAAATTTTATAAAATGACAATTATCAATGAGTAATAAAATAATTTGGATTTTTAGTCAGTGTGACATTTTCCTTTAGCATTTTAGGGACCAAAAACGTTGACGGAAATTTTTCACAAGGGTTAAAAATGGCGATGAAAATTGTTACAGGGACTAAAAAATGTTGACGTAAAATTTTATAGGGACTAAAAGTGCAATTTTATTTTTTAGTGACTGAACATGAAATTCTGAATATTTATAAGGATCGTTTTCTTAATTTACCCAAATAATTTTCTACATTCAAGAAGGGATTGGGTATGGGTTTGAGGTGGGCAACTATATTCATGTTACCCGTCTCGTACCCGTGTTTTGAAATCAGGAAAAATCCATACCCATATCCGAACTTAGTCAAAGCGGAAAAAAAAACGTCAAATCGTGATGGGTTTAGACAGGCAAATGCGGGTATGATTTAGCTCCCATGCCTATTCAAAAAAATCTGAGTTTAATTTACGAGTTGAACAATTCTTTACCAATCTTTACTTATTTCTTGTTCGAACTTCGAATTTTTAGGGTTGCTTTCTTGGAAAACCGGAGTATTAACATAAAAAAAAAATATTAAAGAGGTGAATGTTAAGTTGTTCAATTAAAAACTAATTTAAAAAGACATTATGTTTTCCCAATTTACTCTTTTTTTCCTTTCAAAAATTAATTTTTGTTTTGGTGTTGTTTTTGACAAGATACTTTTATTTTTGTTTTGAAAAATATAAAAAGAGTTACCAACAATCTGATACTTACTAACAAAATAATAATTACAGTGATATAATTACAAGTGGTATATATTTGTGTTTTTTAACCATCTGATCATGTTTAGCTCTTATTTATGTATGAATTGTGTTATTTGAACAACCATTTTAACGACAACTTATGGAATTTACAAAGAAAATGAGGTATTGACATAAAAACTAATAATAAAGAGAGAAAATAAAAACATAATATGAGTATGAAAGAGAAAATTGTCATAAAAACGGTCAAAAAATGGTTGTACAAACATCATAGGGAAAATCTTTTGTTGAGAGATTTCCATTTTAAATGGATAGTTCTCATTTCTAACAATTAATTAAAAGAGTAAAAAAAAAAAAGAGTTTTACTTTTCCCATCCTATGCCTTTCCTCGCACGCCCTATTTTTTTTTCACTTTTACCCCTGGTCCGGATTTAGTTTTCTGGAATGAATTGTTAATGTTTTCCAGATTTGTTCGGATTTTAAAATCTGGAACGATCATTTTCCAGAATTTTTTCATTTTAATCTTTCAAATTCGTAAAATAACTACAAATAGGAATATAAAACAGAAATAAAAAGAACACGAAGGTAAAAGGAAGTCATTTTATTAATATATAAATAATACATTACAAATGTTGAAGCTTTTTACATAAGAACCTAAAACTATTTCTAATCTTATTACATAAGAACCTAAACTATTTCTAGGGGGGTAAGCTATACCAGTGGCTCCGGCTGATAGGACATACCAGTAGCTTCACTGTTGGATGGGAGACAGAGGGGGCACAAGGGCCTCTGGGAGCAAGAGACCATGATGGTCAAACTTACGCCCATACATACCAACCTCACACCCAGACTGACCCCTTCCCTATTGACCGATCATATGACCCCTGATGGATTTTCAAAGAGGCCTCTTTCTATGAAAGGCCAACGATGGAAACACATCGTTGTAGAAGAGGAGAAAGAAGAAGGTGTGACTATTTTTGAGAAAATGAAAGCTGTTTATAGGGGAGGGAGGGTTAAAAAATGTGTGGAAAGCCATAATTACAGTCAAAAAATGTGTAAAAACACGTTTTTTTGACTTTACCGCCGTCCAAAAATGTTTGAAAAACGTTTTGTTTATGGTGCAGACCACCGGCCAAAATCTTCTGGCGCAGTCCGGAAAATATAATCCGGAATACACATAAATTCTGGATTTTTTATTCAGGAAAAATACGATCATGGCATGAAACAAAGGGAAACTTTGCTCTTCGTGTAGGGTGATGGATAGTTCGGATTTTGAAATCCGGAAAGCTTCAACATTGGATTCTTTTGTGTGACCCACATTGCACCAAGAGTTTATGTGGTCCAGAGCGCCTAGATAACTCTATAAATAGGGGTCCCTGTTTTCATTACAAGTAAACTACACCTAAAAAAAATCATGGAATTCCCTTGCTTTGATTTGAACACCAAGCTAGCGGCAGTCTACTACAATGGTGGAACACCACCCCATCTGTTTAGGATTCACAACGATGTCACCCTCTCCGGGCTGAAGGATAAGCTGGATCAAATCAATCGTTAACTCAACCACAGAGACACGGGGAGGGTGGTCGGTGTTGAATATCGATGTCTATTGTCCGACTCAGCCGGATCTCTTCGCTTCAGCCAGATGAAACTCACAAACGACAACGACGTGAGAACCATGTTATTTGTCTTTGGTCAGCACAGTACTAGAGGACCAATCGAGTTGGACGCTTCGTTGGTTAGATCTACTGAACAAATTCTAAAAAGTTTGCACCGGTCCAGGAACTACGAAGAGATCAGGGCTCTACTAGAGGGACCAGAGGAAGAAGTTAGTTTAGATGATCCGTGATAATGTGGTATATTTTAATTAATCGCGTGTTTTATGTTCTTTTAATTGTGTGTTAGTTATGTGTTGTTGAATTAAGTTTTTGCATTATGT
>Ga0228711_1008791_pt1 | contig 13989 bp, 12 predicted proteins | sample MedpolnodulmetaG_2_FD_177996 | JGI IMG/M metagenome (GOLD analysis project Ga0228711, IMG submission 177996) | Root nodule microbial communities from Medicago polymorpha collected in Santa Monica, California, United States - brown nodules | ecosystem: Host-associated > Plants > Roots > Nodule...
AAGATTTTGTGAGATTATGTTGATTTTGTTGGATTTTAAAAGACTTTTTTTAATGACTTTTTACAATCAGGATTTTGAACACATGATTTTAATGGATTTATGATACAGATTTTAACGGACTTCATGAGATTTTAAGATTTGAAAGGATTTAAAATCAAATTGATCGGTGTATGAAAAAGATTATAAACTAATAATATGAAATTGATTAATAATAATTATAATAATTTCCTCAAAATGATAACAATAATAAGAATGTGATAGATATTTGGCAAGTGAACCAAAACTATCGAAGTAATGAATAACTTCGTATCCACAAGGACCGTTGTTAACTTCAACTCAGCAATTTCTTTATCAAAAAGGATGTATTAAATTTATAGTTTGCCCTTGTCAGTTGGATTGGTTTTTATAAATTAAATGGAATAAAAACAATAAAGATTGGTTTTAGAAAATTAGAGAGAAGTATGATTAAGACCTTCGAATCCTCCGAAGTTCTGTTATGGTAATTTGCACTCCTAATTCAAGCAATGATTATCTAATTCAACGACAGATTAACAAAGTAACTCTACCCAATCTCTTGACCTAGAATTCTCCCCGCAAGTGACAACTCCTTAATCTCTTAAGCGAATTCGAAACCCTTGGAGGTTTTAATAGTCCGTTAATCCATTAGTCATAACCTAATAATGATCTATCTCTAGCTTGATTACTTAGGTTAAACATATTACTTAGATCAGAGTTCAAAAGCCAAGGTTAGTGGTCATTCAATCTCTAAGATCAGTTTGCATATTCAAAAACGCTAGGGTTAGTAGTCAATATAATGAACATGCAAAAAACATTAAACAAAAGGTAATATGAATTAAAACTAGACATTCATTGATATTCAAAGGAGTTCAACAAATTAGGGTTCCCATAGGATTACATCAGATTCATCTAAGTCTCAACCACAAAGAAATTAGTTATTCATAGCTAAAGTACAAGATAACTAACATAAAAACAAGGATTCATACGAGTATTGGATGATTAACAATGATTTTTGATGGTTGCCCAACAGATCTGCAAAGCCTCCGCTCCAAAATATGCCTTTTCTCTCTAAAATCGTGAACCCTTACTCTGAAAACGGACTTTTCTATTTATAAGCTTGTCAAAATCGGCCCCCGAGCCCACTAATTCGGTGCCCGAGTGCTCAAAAACGTGTTCCCCATCTGGCAAATTCGGCGCCTGAATGCTCCCATTCGGGGCCTGATTTTTTACGAATGAACATAACTTCTGGTGCCTGGAATTCGGGGCCCGAATGCTCCAATTGGGGCTTGAATTAGCCTTTTGCTGGAAATTCGAAATCTTGGTTTTTTTTTGTGCTTTCAGCTCCCATTATCTTGATAAATGACCCTAAAAAATACATTAAAATATCTACTAAACTAGTAATGATAGAGTGTCATCAGAATGCCTTAAAAAAGTAATGGTTACTTACATAAGAAAAAAAATGGTCACTTAACAACAACGAAATAACACAACAGTCCACATCAATCAATAACAAGGAGAAGCAACTTCCGTCGGAAAACAACAATGAGAAAACAAGGAATAATATCACTTTTTTTTTAAACAAAAAGGAATAATATCAAAGAGGGTATGAGTGTGTGTGGTATGAGAAAAAAAAATGTTATGAGTGTGCTAAAAAAAAATATGGAAGTCTCAAGAAGTTTCAACGTTTTCTATCAGATTGTTGATTGAGCATGTTATGTGTATTTTCAACTAAAAAGTCTCACAAAATCCATTCCACAAAAGAATCTATTAAAATCTACATAATTTTGAATATCAAGAGATATTTTATAAGTTAGGACAAATCTCATTTGAATACCACCAGATTTCGTTGCCTTTAAAAAACAATCTTGATTGTCTTAATTGAATACCATAAGATTTATTTATATTCCATAAAAATCTTGATTGAATACCACATGACTTTTTTATTTTTAAAAAGTCTTTTAAAATTCCATGAAATCTCAATTCAATACCAAATACTCTGCAACATTTGTTAGCATTTCCCAGAAATACATAGATAGATGGAATACAAAGTGAATTATTTATGCTGCGCTTACTTTACACTGTCGTGATGCGGTTGTGAACAACTTTCTTGGAACAAATAACATGTTCCTTAAAATATTATTATAAGCTAACACATCATATCATATTAACATACAAAATCACGTGTTGTGCAATAGTTTGTGTGCCGAGTGTGTTGTGCCATATAGAAAATTAGAAATCTTCTATTTACTATATGATTATAGCGTGGATCATTATTGATCCAATCCTTGAATAAAGAAAGAAACATATACACAAGCTAACAGTGCGTGACAGAGGAGAAAATGGCAATAGCAATAGCAAGTAGACAATTATTCATAGATGGAGAGTGCAGAGCTCCTATACTCAACAAAAGGATTCCAATAATCAATCCCTCCAATGAAAACATCATAGGTACTTTGTTTAATCCCTCTCATCTTGTCTTGCAAGTTTTTAATGTTTCTGGTTTTTTTTATTAAGTATGATATGATAATAACTACTTCGAAGTTGTGGCATTATGTAAATGGTTGACACACATGCAGGGGATATACCAGCTGCTACTAAGGAAGATGTTGACCTTGCTGTGGATGCAGCTAAAAGAGCCATTTCCAGAAACAAAGGTAGAGATTGGTCTACTGCTTCTGGTTCTGTTCGTGCTGGCTATCTTCGAGCAATCGCTGCAAAGGTTCTAATTTCTTTTCTATTTTTGTTCTTGATGGATTAAAGGGACTAATAAACTTTATTCTATTTTTAAGTGTAAAACCAATTTATGGTTTGTTTGAATTGACTTGAACTTATTTAATAATATAATATAATCACTTGTGAGACTGTTTCAGAAAACTTATGAAAACAAATAAGTTGTTTTCAACATATTTTCATAAATCTTCCAACATACCTAATGAACACAACTTAACTTATAAAAAATAATTTAACTTTATTTTACCTTTTGACATGGCCTGCCTAACATAATGTGAAGTTGTGAAGTCTTAAGAGAGCATAGAAATAAAGCCAGACAAATGTGACCTATTTCACTAAAAATTGTAAGAAAAAGAAAATGAAAGAGATATTTTACAAAAAATAAACTAATATTTTTTTGGTAAGAAAGTTGAAAATATATTGATTATATGGTGGATTCTAGGTCTTGAAATTTATAAAATTCCAAAATAATCTATGATATTGAAAATCCTTAACCGCATTACCCCTTTCGAGAAAATTTCAGCGATTATATATTGACTAACCAAAAAACTCATGTGATCGATGATTTTAAATTTCTGAAATCATATTAGAATTTCCTTTATTTATGTGACCAAATTATGGGATGCCTACAATTTTAGGACTAAATTGGTGATTCACTCCTTAACATGACTACTTAAATTTACTATTTGACTGATCTAGTTGTGCTTGTCCTGACTAGTTGTCCTTTTTCTTTTCCTTTATCACAGGTAACAGAGAAAAAGAATGAACTAGGCAAACTTGAATCAATTGATTGTGGAAAACCACTGGATGAAGCACTAGGGGACTTGGTAATTAGTAGCATTTGAATATTTGTCACTGGAAAAACATCTTGCCATGCAATTTTTGCTTACTTGGGACCTGTTGTGGTTTGACGATTATCTAGGATGGTGTTATCGGTTGTTTTGAGTACTATGCTGGACTTGCTGAAGGGTTGGATGCAAAGCAAAAAGCTCCTATATTTCTTCCTATGGATACCTTCAAAAGCTATGTTCTCAAGGAGCCTATTGGTGTTGTTGCATTAATTACTCCATGGTATGATATCTGTTTTTTCTTCATCTTATTAGCTTATGAATTCCTTTTCAGTAATTGGTTTTATATTTTAGGAACTATCCTCTCTCAATGGCGGCAAGGAAAATTGCTCCAGCTCTGGCTGCTGGTTGTGCTGCAATATTGAAGCCGTCTGAATTGGCATCTGTGTATGTTTTCATCAACTATTACAAACTTGATTATTTGTTAAGTTGATTTATCATGTTTTCTTTTTTCTTACAAATTTAGGACTTGTTTGGAGTTGGGCGAAATATGCAGAGAAGTTGGCCTTCCTCCCGGTGTCTTAAATATTGTCACCGGATTAGGCCATGAAGCTGGCGCTTCTTTGGCATCTCATCCTGATGTAGATATGGTTCGAAACTTCAAAATATTTTAGTCATTAGTGGAATCAAAATTATAAGGAGCTAGATATTTTTGCAAGTGTTGTTATATTTCCATCTTTTGAGTTTGCTAAAATATTGTACCATTGTGCCCGCTATTTGATAGATTTCCTTTACCGGTAGTTCTGCAACTGGGAGCAAGATTATGACAGCAGCAGCACAACTAATCAAGGTATTTTTAAGCACGAATATCTACAAATTCTTTTTAAACAAGATTATTGCCATTGTTATTTGTTTCGCATGTTGTCTTGTTGATTTTGAACAAGTGACCGAATTCACAACAATATCAAATTTGTGTTTTCTTGTTTGCAGCCTGTTTTTCTTGAGCTCGGTGGAAAGAGCCCAATACTTGTTTTTGAGGATGTTGACCTTGATAAGGGTTGGTGTGCCTTCTCAAATATGTCTAGTTTGTGGAATCACTTATCCTTTGCATTTTGGCATCACATTTTATAGACAGACCATATTTTAATTTCATGCATTGTGGAATCCCATTTCCCATAATGCATTATAATTGAGTAAATTTTCGGTATCCAAAACCTATTGCATGAACCAAAACATTTTCCCATATACGGTTGATGATTTATTGATCTGTTTTCCATCATTAAACAGTTGCTGAATGGACCATCTATGGCTGCTTCTATACAAATGGCCAGATATGCAGTGCAACATCTCGCCTTATTGTGCATGTAAGTTTAATAGACACGCTAAAATTCTCCATTCCATCAATAATACATGTTCATGCTCATAAATATGCATTTGTAACTCAGTTTTCTAATTTTTTCAGCATAAATGGGAGTATTAGATTTCCTTACATTGTGGTTAGAGTTTTGTCAGAAAACCTTATAGAGATTCCATTGGCTTTGGATAAAAATTGATCAACACTTTTATGGTTTCAGGAAAGTATAGCTGTAGAATTTGTGAAAAGACTTGTGAAGTGGGCCAAAAACATCAAAATTTCAGACCCCTTGGAAGAAGGTTGCAGGCTAGGCCCTATTGTCAGTGAAGCACAGGTATGTTTGCTCTTTGCTGCTTATCACTTTTGTGGCTTTAGACATAATTTTAGGTTGAAGACATTATTCGCGGTTGATACGTAATCCGGGAAATCAACTGCTTTAGTTTAAAACACTATTCGCGATTGAAGACATTTCTACTTGCAAAATAAGGGTTTTAGTCAGTGACTTTTAGTTTGCTTAAAACATGCAGTTGATACGCAGTCCGGAAAATCAACTGCTAACATGGACTTACTGTATTTATCTTGTGTTTGTTCAAACTTTCTCCATTGTCCAAAATGTAAACACACGGTAGTGAGATATTAGTGATTATGATCAAAGTTGCATGCATTGTGTGGTGATTTAAAGTTTTATGTATTTAACCTGATTTAGCTTTCTATCTGGTCTTGCAATTTAAAAACATTAAAATTGATTTCAGAATTATTTGACTTAACAAAAGACAATACAATATCTAATATCTGTGTTATATGATTCAGTATAAGAAAGTATTGAATTTTATCTCAACGGCCAAGAGTGAGGGTGCAACAATTTTAGCTGGTGGGCGTCGACCAGAGGTATGAGTATGCCCTTGAGTATGTGCGTTCAGTTCTGTTTTTCTGCATTTTCCACGAGAAATAATGTCTTCAAATTTGATGGCAGAATTTAAAGAAGGGATACTTTGTTGAACCAACCATCATAACAGATGTGACTACCTCAATGCAAATTTGGAGAGAAGAGGTTTTTGGACCTGTACTCTCTGTGAAAACATTTAGCACTGAGGAAGAAGCTATTGATCTAGCAAATGACACCCAGTGAGTTGATGAACTGATCATAATTTCACTTCTAAACCACTTTTTTCTTGACTTGTGGATTGATATCAAAGTCACAAACTTGATATTTCACAGCTACGGCTTGGGGTCTGCTGTGATGTCAAATGATTCAGAAAGATGTGAGCGCCTATCTAAGGTGAGACTAATCCAATATATTTTCATATAAAAACAACAAAACTATTCGATTTTTACTAACCGAATGGTTTGAACTTTATATTTGTTTTCTGCAGGTTCTTCAATCTGGAATTGTATGGATCAATTGTGCTCAAACAGGCTTCATTCGAGCTCCATGGGGAGGCATTAAACGTAGTGGTTTTGGTCGCGAATTAGGAGAATGGTATGACCCTTGTTTTCTAAAATCTACAAAATGAATTTAATAAGAAACCTGAGAATTAGAGTTTGAATTTATATTGTTGTTTTTCCATTCAGGGGACTTGATAATTACTTGAGTGTGAAGCAAGTTACTAGGTACATATCTGATGAACAGTGGGGCTGGTATCAATCCCCTTCAAAGATGTCATAGTTCACTATGAAAGTCATGATAAATTTGACTTCTAAACTCTGGCATGGAATAAGGTTTGGTGTGGGTGACACCAAGTTATTATGATCTTATGTTGGGAAACTTACTATAATCCATATCTCTGTTATAACAGAATTTTCTTTTCAACTTATTCTATTATTACAGTTTATTTTGTTTATCATATTTAAATACAACTGTTTTTTTTTTATCAAAAGATCATTGACGTGGCATCGTCAAGTTGTGTTTTTTCTCGAACTGATTCCTGCGTTGGTTAACCAATTTTACAGTGTTGGTTAAACTGATTTCTCTGTTTTTTATCAGAATAGTCATTTTAAAGTGTTGGTTAACCAATTTGAAGCTCATGTTATGCATACAAGTTTAGTTTTTGTTGGAGAAAACAATAAATTTCACATTGACTAGATTGAACAAAATCAAAATGCATATAAAGTTTGGAAGTGCACAAGTTCAATGGATCAAGACCTAATAGACAATATAGCAACTCACAAACTCATGATGGATCAGCCCACTCCTCTAACAGTTTAAAATACAATTTTAAAGATGGCATTGAAAAATTGATACCGTAGTTTGCATTTCCATGTGTATCAAAGCTTACAACAAATTTCATATTTTAACTCTTTTGTTGTAGTGCTAAAACAATTCAAAGTTTCCAATTAAATTGTGGGCACTATGTCAGGCCCTCTATTAACAAGTTCATTAATTTGCTACCTTAATGTCAAATGAGTTCAGTTATCTTATGTAATATCCTGCCTTGAAGTCCAAAAACTATAGTTCTATCACTTAAACCTTCATAAATTCAATTCTTGTGAGTTATCTTTGTGTTTAGACCTTGACAAAATCGCGGTGAAAACACACAGCTTATCAAAGCTAACACTTTGAACTTCTGCAAGACTGTGTGGGAGGGGGGTGTAGCCTTGCGGTAGCGGTGATAAATAAGCATCACTTCACTAGTATCTTGGGGTACTTTCTCTAAAGTGTAGAACAACTATGCTCTGTTGGTTAGTGTCACCTATGGTAATCCATGTCCTTGCTTGCTCAAGAAGAAAGAAGAAAGAAATTTTCTGCTACTCAATCGCAGTTTTTTCCGTTATCTTGATGCAAAAGTAAGTTAGGCATTAATGTCACATGATGAGGGAACAATTTGTTTTTCTCTAGATCTGGAATCTACTCAACAAGGCATCACATAGCGTGGATTATTAAATTTATCCTTCAAAGATAGTGATCACAATCAATTTATGAAGCTTCCATTCTCAGGGGTAATTTTTTAGGACTTGTTTTTGTTAGGATTCATTGTTATTAGACTAGGGATTAGTCATAATTAGGAGATTACTTGTAGTGTAAACAAGTGTGGAAACCATCACTTGTATGTGTAATATGGCTATATAAGGGCCATGTAGTATCAATAATGAATGGGAATCGCATCACATTTCCAACTTACAATTGGTATCAGGAGCCCAAACTCGGGTCTTGTTTGCTTGGAAGAAAAATATAACATAGTTTTTTCGTGGGAAAGTTGGTTACACACGTCGGTTAGTTCAGTAATATCATTGCACACGTTCAACTTCTTCGTTATTCAACTTCAAGATTCTTCGTTCGTTTCAATTTCTTTTACGAAATTCAATTTCATCTTGTAATCTTTCTCTTTGATTCTTGTTTTGGTGTCTCGATTATGGCTGAAAGCTTAAATTTCATGCAACCTGCAATCCATAAATTCCGTAGGTTTTACGATCATTGGGCAATGTTGATGGAAAACTTGCTTCGCTCGATGGAACATTGGGGATTAATTAAAAATGGTGTCATGGTTTGCTTTTCTTGAATGAAGATTGTTTTAACGAGTCTATTAAGTTTGATTCAAAAATTAAGTTAAGATTAGATCAAATTTGATTAAAAGATAAATTTATGATTAATTTCATATAAAGTCAAGTTTAATATTTATTATCATGTATATTATATATTACTAGTGTGCAGACGGGCATCATGTACCTAGCTATCCGATTTTCTTGTACCAAGACTATATAGTTGGTTGTCTCTAAACTATGATAAAATTAATCTAAATACTATATTTTTAATTCAAATTTGAATTATCCATAAAAAGTAAAAATAAAATTTAAATTAAGATTTCATCAAATTTGAATCAAATCAAATATAATATACTCCTTAAATCTAAACGATGATTCAAATATGAAATTATGATCAAATTCTATCATTTGATCATGTAAAAGAGAGATAAAATTGTAAAATAAAATGTTTACATGAAACTTTGATGGGTTAAAGTAGGACAGAGGATACCATGCCATTAACCATCTTTAACTCTTATTAATAGTTGTTACATGAGTTGAAATACAATAAAACATATTTATAGAGTTCTTTTTGGCCATAAAAAATAGGATACCATGGCATAACTCATTACTAGTAGCTAACTTGTATTGTAAACACGAAACAGGTTTGACTTGGTTCTTTTTGGCCTATCCATCAGAATCAATGCAAAGTTAGGCCTATAAAAGATCAAAAGGGAGTGGACTCATATGAATAACAAAAATTATAGTGCCTTTGTACATTCTGTTATTGGCATGGCTGGCTTCACCTTTACAAATTATCAAGTTCATGCTATGTAGTTTGGACCAATTAAGCCATATCATATATCATATATGGACATTTGATTGCATTAATCTCCTCTGAGGAATGGCACTGCATTGTAAGCTATCTTTTGGTGTGCCAGTAATGCTTCCTAACAATAGTTTAACAACTTTGAAAGGGAAAAAGAAAACAACCATTCCTAACGATAGCACTTTTAAAAAGAGAGAAAAGAAAACGATAGTTGATAGGTGCAAGCATCATTTTGATGCATGTTATACTGATATTAGTGATATGCTTAAATTCAAATCACTGGAAAACCTACTTTTTTACGAAAATTTTAACCAATTGTAGCAACATGTATGCAGAAATATAGGGAAACATTCATAAAGTTGATAATATATATGAAGAGAAGATGAATAAATTTGGTTTTCCTATTTGATTAAACGTTAAATTCAGCAGAGTTGATGCACAAAACTAAATGAGTAAACATGAATTGAACCACCTATAAAGCATTAGAAAAGCCAGCAAACGAATTATTAACATATTTCTAAATATTTGAATTATCTAATGTCAACCTTAATATAATAACTAATAACTCAACTAAACATTAAACCCGTGTATTTTACTACTGGGTCGAGAACCTCCTTGACTGAAAGAGAGAAAAAAAATGAGACGACTTCATGCTTGACATCCCTAGGGAACCTGCATTGTTGCTCCAAACACCGGTACCCCGCCTCCTACACCGTGATTATCATCGTCATTGTTGGAGCAGAGTGTGATTTCCATCACTGATTGAATTACAGAGTGAGAATGAGAGATTTGGAAAGGCACATGATCATGAAAGGAGGGGTCGATTCTATCCGCCATGATAGGTTTGAAAGGGGACTTATCAAACTGATCACAACGAAGACATGAGCGACATAGAGGACAGTTAGGTTTTTTATGAAGCCAAGCATCAATGCAAACGAGATGGAAAGTGTGGGAACAAAGAGGGAGCGTGCGAATGTAATCATTGTTTTCAAATTCAACCAAGCAAATGGTGCACTCACGCTTAGATTCATCTTGTTTAGATTTAGTGGTATTGTAGATGAACGAGGGAATGGCGTTTATAACACTCTTTTCCAAGCCACAAGCATGTACGTGTGGGGCCTCCACCATTGTGGACTGGGACTCCACATCGTTCAACGAGATGGAAGTGAGGAAACTCTGGTGTTGGAACCTTTGGATAAGGCGGTAACACGTTACTATGACCAAGGCGCCGGCAAGGAGCATAAGTAATAGTAGCAGTGATGCTATCCAGGGTAGAGTGAACTCTAGAACCATTGAAAATAATGGATGAGCTTTGATGGCCATAGTTTTGGGATACTTGAAACAATGGAGTTGAGAAGATGCAAAGAAATGTTTGTGGTTTTTTGTTTGGTTTCCTGGTTTTTGGGTTGTTTTGTTAGTGAACAATACTATGTACGCAGTACGCGGGTTTCTTTTTTCTATTTTGGGTTTAATTTCATAATAAATGCATTCCAAAATTAAATTAATTGTCCAAACAATATTTAGTGATTCCTAAAAATTAGAAAAATTCCATTTCCAGTGCTAACGTTAAAAGATAGACTCGATCTCGACTAATGCTATACACAAGAATTTTCTTAAGAGCAATAATCTATTTTAAAAGAAATTCATTTTGTTTGATTTAGGGGGGTGTATTTGATTGAGATTTTAAAAAATTATTTTGGCAAACAAAATCCTGCAGATTTTAAAAGATTTTGTGTGATTCTATTGATTTTATGGGATTTTAAAAGACTTTTTTAAAATGACTTTTTATAATTAGGACTTTGAACATAAGATTTTAATGGATTTATAAGACTGATTTGTAAAGATTTCAATAGATTTTATGAAATTATAAGATTTGAAAGAATCATATGGATTATTAAGAAAGATTCAAAATGACAAGAGTAAATGAAAAAAATTATTAACTTAAAATATGGAATTTACTAATAATAATTATAATATTAATAATAACAAGTTACTCAAAATAAAAAATATTAATATTACTAATAAATAATAACAAAAGGTTGCAAAGTAGCGTAAGGTATACAAACAACAAAACAAACTGCTAAAAAAACAAAGGATAATGATTAAGAGCACGACATAATTTTTCGTGCATGTTGCACGACAACATATTTCTTTCTTTTATTTGATGACAGTGTTGTGCTAGTGTTATACCAACATATACATATCTCTTGTGAAAGTGTTGTGCTATTCCATATCAATTCTATGATATAATATATCTATATAAACTATGTGCTAATTTTGACTCAAATGCCAAAAAAATTCACTTCTCCCTGAGAGGTGGGCGGTGTACTTCTATCTAAGTGTTGTTCTATTCATTTAAGATATAAAAAGCAAAAGCAGATTTATGATGGAATTCGAAGCAAATTGAGGAAAAAAACATTGTCGTGTAATTAGAGTGTCGTGCGATATAGCACCACTCACAAACAAATAATGATAAATTAGACATAAAAAAAACGAAAAACTTATAAATCTGCAAATAGTTACTGTGAATGTAAACGTGTACAAGAGAACAAGCATGGTGAACAGGGAAATAGCAGTTGAATAACAACAGTGAGGGCTTATGAATAATAATAATAATAATAATAATAATAATAATAATAATAATAATAATAAAAAGGTACGAGTGTGCTATGAGACAAGAACAAAAACAAAAATTATGAGAGTCTCTAAAAGTCTCAAGGATATTTGTGAGATTGTTGAATGAGCATGTTATGTATATTTTATAACGCCATATTTCTATTAAAGCGATAATACACGCGAATAATATAAATATTCAAGAAATAGACGATACGTCTTCACATCAAAATTCAAACAACATGCATATATAAGATTTATCAACAGTCGCAGCAGATATAAGTCATGCATCTCCAAAATATACATGTCATAAGATCAATATACATCATCATATAAAATCTCCAAATCCCGACAAATGGGTAAAAACACAACAACATAAATCCAGCATAGTCAATCTAGAATAATCATAAAGACAGACATCCTAGATCAGAGCCCTAAGTTAAGACACCAAAAACAGATGGACGGGGTAGCTCCGCTATCCTCAAGCACTCACCAATCAAGCAACAAAACTAATCCTGCACGCCGTCTACCCATTCATACAAATAGGTAGGCGGTCCACCACAGACCACTGGGGGTTAGCTTCACATCAATTATAATCAACATAAACAAACATAAGCATTCAAGGATTTCATACATAACACATATACATACTCATCCCTCCTAGAATACTAACATCACATAATTATTATCCCTTATTCCATACACCTCGAGCTATCACATCACTAACATAGCAAGCATATTCAATCTCTAATCAAGTTATCAACATAAGCTCATCATTTATCAACATCAATCAATGAAAGGATTATTCACCTTATTCTTCATTTAGCATACTTAACTCAACAAGTACAATTCATCATTTCAAAGGTATAAGCAAGAAATTATCATTATTAAAGGAATCACCACATCATACATATATACATACATATACAAATCTCACCTCATTACTATTACCAAAATAATTATCATCAAATATATTCATCAAGTGTATAAGCACAAGCAAGTAAGACACGCAATTAGAGCCTAGTTCAAATATTCACAATCATCAGCAAAATCCACCAATGTACATATACACCAATCCACATAATCACAACATTCACCAAATTTCACCAATGCACAAATTCACCAAGTCGCATATTCAATTATGACACGGCTCATCAACTACTCAAATCAAATGTCACGAGTATGTATTCATCAAACACACTTATCATCAAACAATCATCATCCACATGCAACAATTAAGACTCATGCTAATTATGATATGCGCCTATTCACGACACATATATGCATGTGGTACCAATCACCAACAAAGGTCGTCACCTCAAGATGCCAACAGAACATCTTATGTAAGATTTCATGCCCGTCTTACATTATCGCCAAAGTAAAAGAGTAACCCTCTTTTACAACATCAACAACTCAACATGACTATGATGCATGGACATACAAGTAAAGACTCGACAATGCAAAATCACCTCATATATATTCAACAACAATATAAAGGATAACCTCCATTTATATTGATCAACTTCAACAACAATTGCATTATCAAGTATTTACGTCCACACAATCAATCAAGTCAGAATTCAATTAAAAGTCGTCACCACATCATCATCATTCATTTAGCATATATGCAATCACCAACAAAATCACCATCACTTAACATATATGCATTCACCGACAATATCACAATCAATTGACATATATGTATTCACCAACAATATCACAATCAATCAACATATATATATTCACGAACAATATCACAATCAATCAACATATATGTATTCACCAACATCGACTTACTCTACCTAATTTTGCAGGAAAATGACTCAAGGCACTAAGCAAAGATGGAAAACAAGCAACAGAGTGCAACAAGGCAAAAATAGGCAGAACCACATGTTTGCTCGCCTCCCAAGTAGTCCAACTCGCCATGGCGAGTTAACAAAGGCAAAAATAGGCAGAGAGGCATGTTTGCTCGCCACCAGCTCGCCATGGCGAGTTACCAAAGGAAAAAAATAGGCAGGAGCATGATTTTACTCGCCATGGCGAGTAAAGTCACTTGGGAGGCGAGCAAGGACGGTTTGGCCTCCCCAGGATGACGTGGCACAAACCCAATGGGGAAGAAACCTTTGCTCGCCATGGCGAGCAAGAAGAACTCGCGAGGCGAGTTGATGCAGATGGGAAATCTTATAAATAGAGCCCTT
>Ga0228711_1008792_pt1 | contig 13988 bp, 4 predicted proteins | sample MedpolnodulmetaG_2_FD_177996 | JGI IMG/M metagenome (GOLD analysis project Ga0228711, IMG submission 177996) | Root nodule microbial communities from Medicago polymorpha collected in Santa Monica, California, United States - brown nodules | ecosystem: Host-associated > Plants > Roots > Nodule...
CTTTGCTATCTTTACTTTTAATGTATTTATATATACAGGGTAAGTCTTGTATATTGGCTTATGCTACTCTGCTTAATAATTTAGATTTTTCTCATGCTACAAATATTTATACATCAATTTTTCAATTAAGATTAGTAGTTTCACAAACATTAATGAAAATATATGGAAAGATGGGTGGGTACCTTAACAATATCAAGCTGGCTGCAATCATTGAGTTCAAGTTCCGCCAAATGTGGAAATGTTGGGAGATAGTTTTTGGTACACACTTCAGTTAAACTTGGGAGACTGCAAAGCTTGAGAGATTTCAAAGCTGGAAGATGAAGATTGTGGTTTTGATGATCATTACTGTGCCCAAATATGTATTCCAATTTCCCACAATTTTTAACTTTGAGCTCTTTCAATTTTGGGAAGACACTATTGTCACTGCCACTGCTATCTCCAATGTCTACTACTATGTGCTTCAAATCATCACAGTTTCTAATAGTCAAGCTCTCCAACATCATTCTTGAAGTAATAGATACTGACTTTATATTTGAGAGGTTCACCAGCATTAGCTTTTTAATACTGCACATGATATGTGATAGTCTTGAAAGACATTGAGCACGTTCCAGTAAGTGATCCTATGATGTAATCCAAATAAAAAGGAACTTAAATCAAACCAAACAATCCCTTATTGCTCAAAAACGCTTAAATGAATGCAATGCCAACATTAATTCTCTTACATTAAATGTGGAAGTCTACAAAATACGAAAAGTTTATTGTTTTTTAAAACACATAATTAAATTAATAATGCATGGCACATGTTAGCATTTCCCTTTAAACTATTAAAAAATACTACCTACCCTTTGAGAAAATCGATAAAGTTTATTATTTTTTGTAACAAACTAGATGAGTATATTTATACTTACTTTTTCATTATCTCAATTATACCCTTAAATAATTTTTTATAAAATAATGATCGTTGTTGGTGTCATTAAAAAAAAGAATTTAAATTATAATTTTTGTTATATTGTTGATGTCATTGAAATAAATAATCATGATTAGTTTGGTTTTTTATAACTTGAAAGCAACAAACATTTATATTTTTAGTTTTAATCCTAATTAGAATTTCAAAAAAAAAACACTGTTAACAATTTTCAAACGTTTGCAGAATAAAATGAGCGGAAAGATGGACATGTGAGTGCCTTTCTTTTCGCTAGTGTAAAGAAAGAAAGTAGATTGGGTTTTGGCTGGCTTTTTCTACTTCCAATTATACTCTTCAGCAAATTTGTTTATAAGAATGCTATTGTGTTGGTGTGATTAAAAAAGATAAAAATTTGTATTATATTTTTTATATTGTTGGCATGTTTAAAAAAGATAATTATAGTTTGTTACACCGCTCAATGGAAAAAGTATAATTTGTTACAATATCAAATTGCAATATATCTATTATATATCTATACTTATAATTTTAATCAAAATTTTATAAAAACTATTATTCGTAATTTATATGTATTAGCGCAAGTCTTCGTGAACTTAACTCAGTTGGTATAATATATACAAGATCCGGGGGTTCGAACCTCGGCCACCAAAAAAAAAATGTATTAGGGCAATGCAAAGAGAGGAAAATATGTATCATATTTGTTAACATATTTGTATCATATTTTATCGGAGAAAAATATATGTTAACATGGGAGCTTCTACGGTGCAGTCAGGAAACTGACTTTTTTGAAAAAGTTAATTTTGATCTTAATGTTTGATTCATTTTTAAATTGTTGATTACTGATTAATGATCAATAGTAATTCATCTAGTAATGTTTGCAACATCTTGGACTTACAGGTACTATTTTATCGTTGGAATCTTTAACATGCAAACAGAATTGATGATATTATGTGATAGTCTTAAGTGTTACACTTTTTGGGGTGTTACGCTTATAACAAGGTAGGATAAAATTAGATTAAGTGTAGTCTTATTAATCTGATGAATTGATGATACTGTGAGCACTGAACTTTTGATGTCATTGTACAAACAGTGGGGTGTTACTCATTACATTTTTGATGTTATAGTGTTAACTTTAGGCTTAATTAATGATGTGGTCCCTTAAGTTATTTGTTGGTTACATTTTAGTCTCATAAGTTATTAACGTTATAATTTGGTCTCTTTAAGTCATCTTCCATCAACCAAATAAATCCCCACCGTCAAAACCGTTAAGTCAATGTCTAAGGTGGATACACATTGTAAGTTGTCGCGTCACCGTTCACATGTGCATATTTAACGTTTTGGCAAAAGACTGACGGTGAGGATTTATTTGGCTAACATATACTAACTTAAGGGACCAAATTGTAACGTTAATAACTTATGGGACCAAAATGTAACCAACAAATAACTTAAGGGACGCCTTAACTTTACTAAAAAAGTCATTTTCATGACTTCACCATAGAATTTTCTTTGTTAACATATGTATATGTATATTAATAAATATACATATGTTAAAAAATAACAGAAAACATATGAGATGGCTACCAATGCAATTGAGCATTCTTCCCAATAAATTCAAAAGTTAACATGAAAATGAGAGGAAGTTACCGATGAGATTGAGAAGTCTTTCGGTTGACCCTCAGAAACCAATGAGATTTCAGTACTTGTGGGGCTATGACAACAGATATGGCTCCAAGAGCATACATTTGATTTTATTGGCTCCAACTGTGTTTGTGTCTTGGAAATAGAATTAGATGACCTTTTAATGGATGAAGGCATTGAATTTTCAGATTCTGGAAATATGTTGATGAAATTCGGCACATCACGAAGGTCCAATTCTTTTAGTGAAGCGAGTTGAACATCTTGGTGTTGGCCAAATATGTATTTCAGCTCATCACATTTTTTAATCCTGATAGATTCCAGTAAAAAAAAGTCTCCAGCAGAGTGACATGGAAGTATAAATTGTAGCTGGTGACATTCTCGAATACGGAGAAGTTTCAGATTTGGAAACATTATTGAGTTGTAACTCTTGCTGTTATCATTATCACCATCAACTATATCCTCCATCTTGTCATCCCCTCTCCTTTCATATGTAAAAATGCTTTTTAATTGCTCACAAGATACTATTATCAAGGTCTCCAACTTGAGCAGGCTTTGAGATGTTGTCAGATCAAAAACAGAAATCAATGTTGAGCATTTATTTATTGTCAGCTTCTTTAGATTGCAGAGATTTAGGCTGCATTTAAACAAGCTTTGCAAATGTTGACAAGACCTAATATATAGCTTCTCTAAATTGTTGAAAGAGTCCAAGGAGATGGAACCGTTGCACAATTGTTCCAATTTATCCATTTCAGTGAGCTTTAGTGCAACCAACTTGGAGAAGACAACATTTGGTACTTGAGAATTAATATTTTTTGTGTCTATGAGGCACTGCAGTTCTGAATCATCTTCCAAGTCAAGCCCAACAAGATCATTCATACCTTTTTCTATAGGAACCATCTGAGGCATGAGATTTTTCCATCCACTGTTAGTGTTACCTTTATTTAGCTGAAGAGCCTCTGCTGTTTTCATAAAATACTTGAGTGTTCCTTTTGTAAAATACCCATACACTTTCTCATCAAGAGCCACATATTTTGATAGGGAATCATATATTTCATCCCCCCCTATACAAATATGATATCTTTGCAACTCAGGTAGGGTAATTTGTCGACAGGAATCATTAAAACTGTCTTTGAAATACAACTCTTCAAGTGAAGAGCATATTTCAATCACATCAAATGGATTATGCATTCTAATTTCACAATCTTCCAAACTCAACAATTTGAATTTCTTCAGATTTGTAATTTCGCTTGGCAATTCATTAATTTTGCATTCAGACAAACCAAGAGACTCAAGACTTTGTAGGTTTCCCAAAGTAGAGATGTCACCTAAATCCACCATATGAACCATCAAAGATCGAATATTCCTCAATGATTGAAATGAATTACTGAATGATAGTGATCGATTACCGGAGAAAATTAAAATCAAAACTCGAAGATTCACACTATTTTCAAAGAAAGAATTTGGAATTTCCATACATTTGTAGTCTTCATCTCCATCCTCGACGGCAATTAGAGTCTCAAGTTTGGAACCATCAAACTTCAAAAAAAACAAATCCATGTACTTCCCTTCACATAGTAAACAATTAATATTTGTTTCCCTTTCAATCAATGACTTTTGAATTTTGTCAGACAAATTTACTCGCCAAATCTCTTTGCTCGCTATCCATTTAGCCACATCACGAATTAAATCATGCATTTTTACACTATTTTTATCGACCTCCAACAACAAACAAGAATCTAGGAGTTTGTTTTTAACTACAACTGCTTTGTTTCGAGCATCATTGTAACTGCCATAATCTTCTCCAAAAAGACCAGCTCCAATGCTAACTCTGGTTAGAAATTCAACAGGAACTACTTCATCTTCTGGGAATAGAGAACACAAACGGAACAATCCCTTGGCTTCTCCGTCATTCATATTATCATAGCTAACCTTCAAACAATTAAAAACTTCAACCAAATCAGCTTGAACACCATCCAGAGTTACAGGCTTCTTCAAGGATGTTAATGTCGCATCCCATTTTTCCATCCGATCATGATGGCCTCTTAAACTACTTGCAATAACTGCAATCGCAACAGGTAATTCTTTGCATTCCTTTGCAATTTTACGTCCTTTATTCTTCACATCTTTTGAGGAACTCTCGCTTATATTGGCATACCATTTGAACATAGTCCACACGTCTTCATCAGATAAAAGGTCCAGCTCAATTCTCTGATCAAAATTCATGTTGTTGGACAGTTGTTTACTACGTGTGGTTACAAGAACTCTACAGCCTTTGTGATTGCCTCGTTTTGGAATCCCTATTGCATCAAAATCAAGTGGATCTTTATCCCACACATCATCCAATATCAGAAGAATTTTCTCACCCTCTGTTAATCTGTCCCATAGTTTTCCGGGCCGGTCTGATTCATTGATGTCCTTAAGTTCCAATCCTAAAGGTCCAGCAATAGCATCTTGAATCTTTTTTACATTAGGAAGAGACGACACTGTTGTAACAATGGCATAAGTGAATTGTCCAGTTTCCTTTAGTTCTGTACCCACTTTTTTGGCCAAAGTAGTTTTTCCGGTGCCACCCATCCCTTCCAATCCGGTGATAAAGTTGTTGTCATCTTTCAGTGCATCAAACAGATCTTCGTATTTAGACTCTCTGCTTTTCAAAGAAATGAAATCTTGTAAAGAATTGCGTTCAACACCTGGAGGAGGGCGAGGAAGTTCAACATTGACAAATGTTTCTACCTTTTCCGTTAGTCGTTTAACTTCCTTTGTATCATTTGCCAATTTCTTTCCCCTTTTATACCGCCATATGCAATCAGGACAAAATCCAAAAAAACATGTTTGGTTTTCTTTGGTGTCCTCTTGAAAGTGCCTTTCAACTTCCTCTTCCCAAGAAGGAACATTAGCTTGAATATCTTTATTTCTTCTTTTTGCTACTTTGACACGTTGCTTCAAAGTTTCCCATTCTGGTTTCAACCTAGCCCTTTCTTCATCGAATTCATTAGCAATGCATGACAAGCAAAACACAAAACGTGCTTCTGCTATTACTCCCTTTATCAATTTCTCGATACATCTATTCCCCCAGTCAGTCAGGATGCTCGTCATCTAAATCATTTCAATAAAACAAAGTTAGGCATAATTATAATTACTAGCATAGAGATCGGTGTGTTAGTGCATGTCTATCTATTTTTGAAGGTGACTTCTACTATAAACACAAATTGAAGGTAATCTTGTTTTCTATGTCTATAAATTAACGATGTTTTAATGAACTAAAGGACTATTTGTCGACATTTATATTTTTTAAAATATCATTTAATAAAAAGAATCATCATTTCATTGTTTATTAGAATCATATTAAATTTTTTTACATTTTATCATAAAATATAATCAATATTCTACATTTTGAGTAATATAAATTCAGAAAATTTTATTTCATTTCGTCAATACTTTTGGTAAATAAGATTTAGTTATTATTTCCCTCAAAAAAAAGATTTAGTTATTATAATTATAAACAATAGAAAATGATTTCTTTCTTCAAAAACCAAATCAATTAACTATTAATTTAAGGATTTGGTGTCGTGGTATGTAACACCTTGATTTTTAATATTAGTTTATTAGTATTATTATTAGATGATATTAATATTAATATTATTAATTTAATTATTCGTATTTATTGAGAGAATAGGTAAGAGGAAAGTAGATGGATTGGTTAGTCGGTTAAAGAGTGAGAGAAAATAATATTTAGAAAGAAAATAGAGTTTTTTTTAGAGAGAATAAGAAAGTGGAGTGCGAATGAAGGTGGATTAGTAAAATTGGATAGAAAAAAGGTGTAGTTAGTGAGCTGAGCAATGCTTTAATGATTTACGCAAGGGGGTGTGAATAGAAAGACGGTGTAGCTACAGATAGAATAATAACAAATTTGAGAGGTGCAGATAATAATCTAAAAAAAGATTAGTAACAAAATAGCTGACAACATTCAAAAATAGGGTTACAACAAACGGGGAAAAGATTAGAGTTCAAAGGAAAATTAGGGTTGTGGAGAGAAAAACCAAGAAGAACCGGGAGAGAGATTTCACCGTATGAATTCATCAAATTCTCCAAACTAGAGGTAAGGGGAAGTTTCTATGTTGGTAGTGAAGGGCTTTTTTTATTTTCATTGATTTTCATGTTCGATGATCTTTTAATAAATTTATGTTAAATCCGTGCTCTAATTTGCTGCTATAATTTTGGATATATTCTTGCTCAAAATTCATTATTTCATGTGCTAAAGTTGTAGTTGATTCATGGTTATGTTTTGTTTTTGAATTATACAAGCAAAAGTCAGTTTCGACTTCGATTACGTGTTCACCTTATTTGACTTTGATTTTGTAATCGACCTCATATTATTTTTTCTTGTTTTATTAATCAATCCATGAATTGCTTCTGATTGCTTGGTTTTGTGAGTAACCAAAGTTGAATATGATTTAGCAACAAGTGTTCAAAGATTACTTATGATTTATTTTTATTTTATTTTTGTTACAAAAGAGGGCCTGAGGCCCAAGATTACTTATCATTTAGATTCAATGAATATTAATTAAATATTATGATTGGCACTCAACAAATTCTTCTTCCTTTGTGATCCTCATAGACGAGGTTTGCCTGACCGATTCTTATATATGCTAGGTTTTGTTTTATGGTCATATCATCTTTTATTTGGAATTCTTTTATAACAACAAAATATATTTTCTTTAATTTAATATGGTTAAATGGAATTTTAAAGTAGTCCATATTACACTACCAAAGAAAAAGTAGTCCAGATTACAGTTTTCGAGTAAAAGCTCTTGATGCATAGAATCTTATACCCACTTATTGTCAAAGTTTATCACCGTTTATTTTGATTATTTTGCACCATAAAACCTGTTGAAAATAACATGTTTTTTTCTTGATTCTTATGTTACTGATGCTGATGCTGTTATCCTGTTGAAACAATTGTTTTAAAATAAATTGATTATTTGAATCAACTGCTACAGGTGACTATAGGCTTTAAAAATCTAATCTTGGATTTTGGAATATACTTGATTCATTATGTGTTGGCCTATTTTAACTTTGTCTCGTGTGCTATTTTAAATAAATATCGTATATTGATTTATTTTATTTAAATTATCGTAAAAAAATTCATGTGCGAAATAATAATTTTTTTATGATGAATTATTTGATTAAGTGTAATTTGTGAATTATTTGATGATGTAAAATTAATGTGTTGATTAAAGAAGTGCAACTAGAGTGCTATTTAATGATGTTATTCGAAGACGTGTTGATATGAAGATTTGTGATTTAAAAATGTGTTATATATGTGCTATTTAAATATTTGAATTGTCGAGTCACTGAATGATGTGTGTTAATGAGTCTTTACTTGTATTCAAGCATTCATGGACAGTTCTATTTAATGATGTTGTATTTGACGATGGTGTGGACAAAATCAGTAACATACATCTGATGTTCAAAATATTTGACGATGGTGATAGGTTTGGTACCACATGCATATAGAGTCGAGTTAGGGACATTGCATACATAACTACGTCTAGATGTGTAATTAAAAGATGTGTGATTTAAAGACGTGTAATTATTTAGAGTTGTGATATTCGATGATGTATTTGAAGATGTAGTATCTATATATATTTGAACATATAATATATTTAAAGATTTAAAGACGTGTAGTGAATTTGATTATATATTTAATGAAGTGTAATTTGTGAATTATTTAATGATGTGTCATTTAACGATGTGTTATTTGAAGAAGTGTAACTATTTTAAGATGTATGTGTGAATGATATATATTTTGTTAGATATCTTTTTGATATTCCTAAATGTTGTTGATGCTCACACGTTATTATAAGATGTTGACTGATGCATGTTGATTTTATTAAATGAAGGCACATGTTTAAATGTGAATATTATCTGGCTTTGATGTATACATACCTATATGTAATTGACCTAAATGTATTTGAAGTGTTCTTTTATTTGGATTTATATTTGTATTTATGCATTTCTTATGTTGAATATATTCCCCACCCTTTAGTGGCGGGTTGAGCGCCTACACCCTTGTGGTGTAGATTTGCATGAAGAAGTTTAGTAGCAGTGGCGGAGCTAGAAAAAAAAGTTGGGGTGGGCCACTAAAATTAGCCGTTGAAAAATTGTTTAAAGCCTCGTAAAATAGACCTATAATTGAATTATTTAAATTTTTTGGGTGGGCCACTACATCACTTTGCGGAAATTTGGATCAACCGAAATCTAGAACTGACATAAAATTGTATAAAATCTCGCAAAGTAGACCTATAATCGTTGATTTTTTAATTTTTCCGGGTGGGCTAAGCCCATGAAGGGCTCCGCCACTGTTTAGTAGCAGTGAGTCTCTGAGGATGGCTTTGAAGCATGCTCGTTTACTTATCGCTTTTTTGAAGTATTTATCGAGTCGATGCTGTGATCTGTGACAGTAGGGATTGATGAATTAATTTATTTTACATTAGGTTTTACAATTCTTTTGAATTCAGTTTTGATTTTTTATTTTTTGAATAAAAGTTTTGATGTTGATACCATGATGTGACAAATACTTTGTTTCTTGAAAATTTTCCGCTACGATGTTTTTAATTTAAATGAAGTATTTTTTTATTGAAGAAAATGTGTGACACCCTTGCATGTTTAATTAAATAGTATATTTTTTTTATAAAATAGGCTAAATTATACTAGGGGTCCTTTAGAGCAACATTAGCGTTGGTTGGTAACTCTTAAATTGCTTATAGATAACGGCAACAATAAAGAACTAGCATTGCAGTACTAATGACATGGCAAGTGGGTGAAGTAAAACTTAGCTCACGGCAACTATAGAAGATACGACAACTAATTCTACTTTGTATCAAGTGTTTTCCTTTTTATTATTTAAATATTGAAGCTAAAAGAGTGCAACGGTGATAAATTGGCACTGCCTATTTTTTTTTTAAAAACAACGGTAATAATTCTAAACCAACGGTAATAATTTCCATGATATCTATCTTCCTATAAATTAGTATAGTTACTCCCTCTTGTTTTTTTACACACAATTTCACCTTCTATATTTTGTTCTCTTGTTATCTTTTAATCTCCGATCATATTTGAACTTTTTTTTGTCAGATGGATCCCAACCAATGGAACCCTTCCTTATTATAATTATATGCAAACCCCGACCGGTGATGGTTCTCAAAATTTTCAATCTTTTATGTATCCACAACCACCACTTCCTAACAATGACGATTCTCAATATCCCCAATCTTTTATGTCTCAAAATCCACGACCTTATATGTTCCAATCACCGCCATTAACTACCATCACCAACTTTAAGTAGATTTGGTGGAGCATATTTGGGAGCGATTTGATCATGAAAATAATGAAAATTAATTTGTCTTATTTTATATTTCGGTTAAAATGAAATCTTTTGCTTTTTGTTATGTATTATTTTGAATTTCAATAAAAACGTAGTTTTTATGTATTATTGTTGTGTACTTCGTATCATTTTTAATTTTAATATTATATATTTATCATTATTTACAACTTGTTTTGGTAAAAATTATTGAAATAATTTTTCTACAACTTCAATAATTAATATTTTTTAAATTTTAATTAAAATATTTAAATTAATATTAATTCGGAATCAAAACTAATTACAAATAAAAAAATATATAAACATGTGGGGTCAAGTTTGAGTTCTTTATAAGCAATCACCATTAAAGTAAAAACTACTTAAATCAACTATAAATTCCTTAAGTCCTACTTGGCAACTTGGCCCCACAAAAAGTAACTTAGTTCACCCACTTTAGTTCACCCCAATAAAGATGCTTTTAAGTTTGACGTTTGTAACATATAGGTCATTTAAGTTATTTTGGTCACAAATAAGTCCTTTAAGTTGGACGTTTGTAACAGATTGATCCTTTAAGTTATTTTGATCCCGCATAAGTCCTTTAAGTTTGTAAACTTTTTCAATTTAGTCCTTACTCTTTTGTAACATTTGGTTAACTGAAGGACTAAATTGGAAATGTTTGCAAACTTAAAGAACTTATTTGATAACAAAATAACTTAAAGGACCAATCTGTTACAAACCTCAAACTTAAAGGACTTATGTGTGACAAAAATAACTTAAAGGACCTACATGTTATACACGTCAAACTTAAAGGACTCAAGGTGCAATTTAGCGTATAAAATAATATGTGTGGTTTAAGCGTTGATGACTCTTTCGAGTCCATACAATCTCATGTCAATCAACAAGATCACTGGAATAACCCGAAAATGCTGTATAAATCGACTGTCAACATTGAGAGATTTAAGAACCAAAAGCCCCTGCAACAAAAGCAGCACGAGCTTTTGAAAATCTCTTGCAATTAATATTTAAGTTAATGAATGTCAAAAAACTCTTTTTTAACTTATAACAAATGACTTTGAAATAATTTCTACTACTTTTAAGTAAATTTTAGAAAAATAAAGAAAAAATTATTTTTTAAAATCTATAACAAACAGACCCCTTATAAAAAAAAGCTTAATTTTATTTTTAGGGGAAAAAGCTTAATTTTTTTTAATAATAAAAATTAAGCTTTGTAACATCCCAACCTTAAAAAAAATATTACCACGCTGTCAAAACGGGCGGCCCGGTTGAAAAACGGGCTTGAAATATACTACCCGAGCCGGTCCTGCACGGCCCGCAGGCTAAACGAGCCAGCCGTATTAAAAATTACATTTTTTTTTTATAAAAAAGTACTATTAAATACTCCTATAATTTTTTTTATAAATAATATTTTTAATATGTTTAAATAATGTCTAGCACAAAAATAAATTGTAAACATTTTGTACAAACGTCGTAAACTAAAACAGCGAGGAAACAATTTTAAATAAATTAGATACATTATGGTTATAGATATTTATATATTCGATCTTTAAAATTATAAATAACGAAACGAGTAAATATAATTTTATATTTGTGTTAATTCATTGAATTTCACTTTTATTTTTTACATTATAATCAACTAAGTAAAGAATTATTTAAAAAATATAATCAACTAATTTATAGGATTTTTTTTTGTTATGCGTGCTAACGGGCTACCCGCGGCCCGTTCGGGCTAGCTGTAACGGGTATCGGGCTTTTTAGGGCCGGACTAAAAAACCCTATTAAAATTCGGGCTCAATATTTAAAGCCCAAGCTCTATAATTAATCGGGCTAAACGTTTGGCCCGTTTTGACAGCTCTAACTCATATTAGGTTCCATAACCACATATTAATAGTTAGTACCTTAAAGAAAACTAGGACAAAGAAATATGGTAATTAAGTAACTAGAAATAAGGTTGTTCAAAAAAAGTAACTAGAAATAAGGGCAAAATGGTACTTTGATGCATTAGACTCACTATATAAGTGATATTAGTCAACAAGAGTCAAAGAAATCATCCAAATCTTCTCTTCTTTCTCAGTCACGATAGAACACCAAACACAACAATAAAACTCCTCCTTGTCCATTTTCTCATAAAATTCCACATGCAACCCAAATCCCACCCTCCAACTACCTTGATAGTCAATGAAGTGGATCGTAGAGGGAGAGACAGAACTTGTGGGGCTAAAACTAAGGGATGAGATTGAAGGAACTAGGGTTGAGGAGATGAAGAAAATTTGGGAGAAATGCTAGCTAGGTTTGAAAGAGACTAGAAGCAAAGAAGTGACCTTAATAGCATGCATCATTAATTTCTTCATGGTAGCAAGAGGTGAGTTCCCCTCCCTCATTCCTCATACATCAAATTAAGGTTTATGATAATTGGGATTTGGGGTTTTAGTTTATGAATGAAGTCATGAACCATGCGTATAGTTCTAATAAATAATTGATGTTATGCATGTCAAATTATATGCTAATTCCTTGATTAAAAGTGTATGATCTGTTTTAGAGCTGTTTTCCATGTATTCTGGTTGTTTGGAACAGGTTTAGGGGTCATACAAGACCCCAAGATGTTGCATTTCGTGTAGAAAATTAGTGAGAGAAGATAGAGTAAAATTCTGCAGTTTGTGAATTGGATACCGTGTTAGTAAATTGAGTATAACTTAAGTTACAGATATCCTTTGAGAGTGAAACTTGAACCATTAGAAAGTAGACAAAATTATCTACATAATAGGTACCAGAAACGTGAGATTTCAATAAGTATAGTAAGCTAAACCCTGATTACAAGTTGGATAAAAATTGCTCTCATGTTTATGTACTTGTACATGTTCTCTAGTAAAACTGTACCAATTGAATAATTAAACACCAAAACTAAAATTATATTTATAATTTTGACATTCTAAGCTTTCCGTTGAATGTTCGTTTACTCAATTTGGACGCCGTTTGATATTTTAATTAAATAGACGAAGTTGAAGTCTGACGTACTAACAAAACTGGATTTTGGGACTGGTTGTTTAGAATTGTATGCCCGTATGATGTTTGATGAAATAATTGCTAATACGTGACTTATGATTTAAAACGAAGTTTATTGCTGCCCAAGTCAGGGGCATTTTGGTCCAGTCCTTTTTCACTTAACCCTATTTGGTCCTTTTAAATAGTCTGTCAATCATTGGAGAGAGGGGTCAGAAAAATCACTGTTTACGAACCAGTCACTGACACAGCCGCTACCAATCATCACAAACCCTAATTCTCTTCCTTTTCCCCAATTTTCGAATCAAACATAAAAAATTGCAAGAAAATGAAGAACACACATGAACAACATCCAGTCTCGTAAACAATTTCCAAACTCATACATCAAACCGAATCCATTCCCGACACTAACACCATAAGCTTTTTTCAATTTGTTTTCAAAAACAGTTACATCAACAAGCAGTTTCTGAACCATAACCACCGATCTCAAATCCGGTCCGTTTCAACCTCTCTGAAACTAAAAACACAGGAAAGAAAGAGGTAGAAGGTCGGAGCAGTAAGGAAGAGGAAATAGAACCGAACAGAAGTAACAACGAATCCAACGTCTCCAAATCGAAACATTCAAGAGCAAAACGTAATCGAATCCGAGAGGAACAGACGGTGACGGATCTCGAAGGAGTTTCGTCTGAGCTCGTAGTACCATCATCCGACGGTCCAGAATCGTGAAATAAAGAAGAGGTGTATTCGTGTTTATCCTTTTTGTGTAATTTTTGAAAACTAGATCTATGGATTTGTAAGTTTGTTTTTTGAGACTTTTGTTTTCGAAATCGGACAGAGGAAAGGTAGGAGGTTATAGATCTGTATTTGTTTTCGAGTTTGGATAGTTTTGAAAACTCCGGCACGGTGGTGCACCACCGGCCACCGTGCCGGAAAATTTGCTTCTCGTCGGAGAAGAAGGTGGAGGGGGCAGTACTGTTTTTCTTTTATTGTAGAGAGAGGTTGGAGCAATTTTCATTTGAGAGAGAGGAAGAAGGAGTATTATGTGTT
>Ga0228711_1008797_pt1 | contig 13985 bp, 13 predicted proteins | sample MedpolnodulmetaG_2_FD_177996 | JGI IMG/M metagenome (GOLD analysis project Ga0228711, IMG submission 177996) | Root nodule microbial communities from Medicago polymorpha collected in Santa Monica, California, United States - brown nodules | ecosystem: Host-associated > Plants > Roots > Nodule...
CAAATCTTTTGTTCTAGACATGGAATTTAGGTTTTGATAATCACTTTAACTATTGGAATCCAAAGCTTTTGTATCATTGAATAGTTTGGGAAATCAACTATACAATGATACAATCGACTATTGAATCGTTTAGTAGTTTGGGAAATCGACGACTGAACGACTCAATATAACTCACTACATCATTTGAACACGAATGATGTTGCCGAGCAATATGTGATAATATCGATTGATAATTAGAATCCGCAACACTAATCCGAGAATACGTATGGGTAGGTTGATGAAGTTTAATCTCAGCATAGTTATTTCCCTGTTAACTCTCATATCTTTTACAATTCCGTAGTATTATAGTTCATGAAACAAAACAATCGTGAAACCCTAGCTCAGAACGATATTGATTGTTGAATGACTTAGAATATCGCACCAGTCCCTGTGGAGACGATAACAAAAATACTTACTTTTGATACTACATCACACACCAACAGAAACCGACCCTACCATAAGCAAAAAACCACAACACCTGCACTCACTGCCTAACCCTACTAAGGCAATAAGAAGGATCCCAACTCCACTCATAAAATAAACAAGTTGGAGTGTTCGTACGAGACAACATCCAACGCCATGAAAGCACCTTAATTTCCTCCACTATCTCATCAATCTCATATATGATTTCGTTGAATATTTTATCGTTCCTCACTTTCCACAACACCCAAATGGTAGTATTCCAAATCAACCACCAACCTCTCCTCCTATTTTTCAGCGAGTACTCCTACTCCAACACTCCCAATGAACAAAGAGATTAGGAGGGATGACAAAATGACAATCCAACCACAACATCAATTTAGACCACACCAAACTTGCTACATCACAATGCAAAAAAAGATGAGTTGATGATTCTTCTGCACCATTACACAAAACACACAAGGTCGAAACTTCCAGATTAAGAACATTTCTCAATGCTAAGTTTACTTCAGTAGGGACTCGGTTAAGCAACACCTTCCAAGCTTGCGCCACTACTTTCGACGGAGCCGGACTCTTCCAAAGCTTCTCAAAGACCCTTTTCTCATCGTCACTCCACACATCCTCCAAGTCAACCAAATCCTTCACTTTCTCATATGCCGACTTCACCGAAAAAACACCCGTCTCATCTAGCCTCCACCCCCACTTGTCCTCCTAAAGAGACCTCCTCATACCTTCTAGATCCTCCTTAAGACTTAAGAATAACTCCTCTTCCCACACAAAAAGGTTGTCTCCACGTGAAAATCCACTCCCTCCCCTCCTCCGACTCCAACCCCATCTCCCCCACCAACGCCTCCTTTTGGTTTGAAATCATGAATAGCCTAGGATATTTTAACCTAAAACATCTCTCCGCCTTCCACTTGACGTTCCAAAAACTAGTATTCAAACCATTCCCCACATAACAAATGACTTCGGAGTTAAACCAACCTCTCGCCCCGAAATCACCTAATTTCACCAAGTCCTTCCACCATAGGGACACATATCTAGGCCAAGACCCGTTACTCCCCTCCAACACAACCCCCACATACGGCCCATACTTTTCCTCAAGCACCTCCTTCCACAATGATTTCTCCCCATCAAGCAACCTCCACTGCCACTTTGCCAAGAGACTCACATTCATAATACGAATATCCTTCACCCCAACCCACCTTTCCTCCTATTTTGACGCACCGTCTCCCACGCCACCCAACTAATCTTCTTCCCCCCTCCCACCCCCCAAAGGAATTCTCTTTGAATTCTAATAATCCTCTTCCCAACTTCTACCGGCATCTTTTAAAGTATTTTGAAGGCGAATCGAACCTAAATTTTAGTGTGTCCACACACTTTTGCAAATTAATTATGCAACCATTGTCATATTCATCTTCCTCTTGTTTTAGTTTTGCTGGAGTTCTCGAACACAAAATCATTATCAACAACTAATTCATCCCAATAATTTTTGAGAACTTTAAAACAAGAAACATAGTTAACGATCCTTGGTCCTGGTCCAAATGAATTATTGACGAGTTAATTAAGGATCAAACTTTTTAAGAAAATGTATGAACCAGTTTGTTGAAAACATTGAAAAAACCAGGCACGTGGAATAGTTTGAGATGCAAAAATGGAGGTATGTTGGACTGAAAAAATACCAAATTTTGTGTGACATGATAAAAACAATGTGTAAAAAATACTACTCTGAATTCCTACGACATACCTTCGGAAAGAAGTATACTTTTGGGTATTTTCAAATCGTGAAACCTTAGTTGGATATTTTCTCGGGATCCTTTAAGAACATATGGGAGTGAGAATAGAAACTCACAGAAGAATGTTACATAATGAACCAAAGCCCGTGTGACCCTAAAAGGGGATGAACCAAACGCGTCTCAGCAGTAATTAGTAAACACTAATAGTACTACTTATTGAGTTATTCTCTTCAAAATGTGGAATTGCATTGCAGAGGAAGGAAGGAAGGTATCAATCAACACTAGCCAAATTATACTTTTTCTACATGCTCCCTAATTGCATTGCATAATAATTTTCAAATAACCCTCATGAGATGATTCTGGCATAATTCCTATACATGTTGTGTTAGATATATAGTTCTCACTCAAAATGGAATGGCATCAATCACTAGAATTATGCAGATAATATATTGTTCCATTATCTCAATTGTTTACCGCAAATGGGATAGATAACCGTAGAAATTGTTTTTTTTATTGAAATATATGCATAAAAAGAAGTTACATATTTTATTTTCAGGCTAGATTACATGGGAAAAAGTATGGTCAGAAAATGAAGCATCTTCATTACAATGCAGCAAGCTGTTTTCTAGCTGTCGATCCCAGTGATGTCTTTAACAGTGCCTTTTATTTTCCGTATCAAAGCCTCCCTGCAATTATGAAATAATTCAATTATTATTGGACCAAATTATGGAAACAGATTATTGAAGAGCATAGCATACCGCTCTGGCTTGAAAACTAGGTTCTTGTATGCAAACCACTGAAAAGAAGAAGAAACATACATACATGTTAGTTTATGTGGAGAACTATGTGATTAAAAAAGCTAATGGTTGAATTAGACTGACTTACCCCAGTGTAGCCAATGCCTACGAGTTCAAGAACCCCAGGAATTAAAGGAAGCCTATCAATTGCCTGATGCGATGCAGTAAGTAGTCATAATTAATACTATATATTATGTATCAGTTGTGCAAAAAGGAAGGAGAATTTAATTAATTAATTAATTAATTAACTAACTTACTGAGATCACCCCAGCTGATCCCCATAATGCAACCGTACCTGCTACCGCTAGAGCACTAACTGCATACTTGTCTTCAACTTTATCCCACTATATACATACATGCATACATATATTCAACTCAACACACATGAATACGGAATATATATATATATAAATTTAAAGTTTGTTCTTACAGTTTGTTGAATAGTCTTGAGAAGTTCTGGAGAATCAGCAGTGACGACACTGGGGTCAGTTGAGGCAACCTCTGCCTCTGTTGTGGTACTGGAAGCCATGGACATAACATTGCGAGCAATCTTCCGACCTGAATCAATTATAATATATCTTATCATCTACTACTCCTACCTAGATATATATTACACAAGCTTGGATTTTGTATTTGACTTACAGAAAGCGGTGGTCTTCCACGGACGAGTATGAGTCTGCACATGAGGTGGAGGAGGAAGAGTTGGAAGGCTCACACATTGTGGGGAAGCAGAGTGTCTAGTGGGAGGCTTTCCATCAACAAGGGTGAATGAAGAGAAAGTGGAGGATGAGGCTGAGGAGGCCATTGCTTGTTAATTTGAGTTGAGCTCACCAATATAGATAGATTGATTATGTTATTATTATTGATCAGATAGATATTTCTTCTTTTTCTATTTTGTCATAACATGTTAATTACATCTACAAATGGAGATAATCCATGCCATATGCTATGCCACTCTTTCGCTGAGCCACTCATTTCTTTCATACGGATAGTGTGTGTGCTTACTTGGCTGCAATATATGGCTTTTATGCTATTTCATTGGATAGGAACTCCCTGGTTGACCTTTTACGTATCAATTTCTAAATTCTGCTGCAAAAATATCATTTCTTTAGATAGATGCATATATACTTAGTGTTAGTGTTAGTATATTAATTAATTATGAGGGGTATTTTAGGTTATTTCAAAAAATAATTTTTTTATTTTATTTTATTTTTCACTAGACGATAGAGTCACAAACACTTTTTAAATTAGGTGTGTCCTGGTATCAGACACATGTCATGTCTAACACCAACACCACACACAATTATTACATGGTTTTCTAAAATTATTAACGGTGTTGACTTATACGTGGTAGATGATGGAGTATTTTCATTCCCTAAAAAAAAAAAAAAAACTTACTAGTATCGTGCAACACATTTGTAAAAGAAGTCCATCCCAAACCACTATTTATAGTCCAAAGTGATTCCCTTAACTTTACTTACTAAAATAGTTGAGGTTCTTCATTCCACTAAAAATACTACGTTCTAATCAGTCAAAATTATCCATCCAGTAACATAGAAAAGGAAAAGGAACCCGATACCTTGAGCACTAGCTAGGAAGGCAGTAGCGTATAGATGCGATGCCCACCATTAAGTTGAGGGTCTCATGATCATATTCTGTGGAGTGTGGACCACAGCTTGTAACTTATTGATTTTCAATTAGGACCAAACCACGTTTAAGCAGTTGAACACATTATTATTCATCACTGCTGAGTGCTTATGCCTTATATAGGGGTAGCATTTGGGTGATATGGAATTGGTTATATTGGTCAATTACAATCCCTGTGATACAGAGATAAAAAAGCTACTTGTAACATTATGATTGGTCAATGTCACCAATGTCACAAATTCTATGTGGCCTAAGTACTACCATATCCATATATATATATATATATATATAGTATGCTGCATCGTATAAATAGTCGAAAATAGTAGTATATGTAACATTTGAAAACTCTATGTAATTAAGTTTCAAATGCATATTACCAAAAAAAAAGGTTTCAAATGCATATAATATTCACAAACAATTTGGGGGGCTACTTTTCATGAGACTCTTTAAATTCATGCATCTTGTTGCCACAGCCCGGCCAGCCAAATGAGTTATGCATACTTATGCTAAGTGGTGGTTGATCACGCACGATGAAAATTAAATTAAATTGACTTGACTGGACAATTCGCAAATTCAATCACCTATATATAAAAAATAAAAGAACAACATTCAATAGAAGAAGAAGAAAAAGGTCACTATTCACACAGCTTAATTGTGTTGTAACACAAGACTCTTTCACTATCAATTGTTGAATTTGATGTTTAGTAGGATACTCTTTCAATATCTACCTTCTCTTCTAACACATGCACTGAATTCATAAACAAACAAACCCCAAAAAATTTCAAACTCTTGCATATACTAAATTTCTAGTTTAAAAGAAAAACATTAAAGTGACAGAGTGATATAGTAAGTACTAACATATATATTGCATTTTATTACACTTGAAATTGAAATATTGAATCCATTAATTGTGGACAGAAACCATGTAAAGGTTAATTTCATATGTCTATGTTGCAAGCTGGAGTACCAAGCAGAGGAACCTGTCCAACAACACCTTTCTTCAAACCGATCAACACGTCACACTTTCCATAGAACCCATAATGTGCACTTCTTATTGTCCCAGCTTTCCACTTCAACCTTCCAAGAAACACAAGTTTCAAACCCACCACTCCATAAGCCTCATCCACCATCAACCCATTCGACACTTCCACTGACACCGGCACTGCCGTGCCTCCTATCACGGGTGACAAGGACACCTGACTGTGCTTCTCCAGAAAAAGCGGTGGCAACATAACCTGCGGTGTTATGGCTTGGTTCCTATAGGACACAAAAGCAGAGAACCTGTCATAGTAAACAGAGACACGCTTGTTTGGGTTCTTAATGAGGACGTTGAACTGCAAGGTGGCGGAAAGGAGCGGTGGTGAGGTTGTGTTGAAGCCATAGATGGCGGCACCAACAACCGTGAAGTGGGGTTTGTGTGGACGGTAGACAAGCCATAGGACAAGTAGAGTGACACCGATTAGTAGGAGAAAGATGGTGAGGAATGTGGCAAAAGCACGTCCGGAAGAACTTGTGCCGTAGGAAGAAGAAGGTGGTGGACCAGCAGGTTTGTTCATTTGTAGTTTGTCAGGGGGGAGATGGTGTTGTTGGTTTGGAGTTTGAGAGCTTTGGTTTTCTTCCATGGGAGAAAAGAAGAGATTTTGATATCTAGTCTAGTTATTAAAGTTAAAGGTGGTGGAATATGTTTGAACTTTGATAGTGACACAAAAATAAAGGATGGTTTGGTGGGGGGTGTTTTGGTAGTGAATTTGCTTCAAAAGTTGGGAAAAGGGAAATTAATAGGGCTCCAATGGACCATAAAAACTACAATAAAAGACTCAAGTTTCTCACTTTATATGATGAGTAATGATACATAGACATCCTTAAGTGACAATATATTCTTGGACACCCACACAAAAATCGGACACGTGGTCATATGGATCCCACACAAGCACACTTTCTCTTTCATCTCATCTTGTCTCTTTCCAATGCATGAGATGTACAAGGGTGTATGGGAATAAAGGGTGTCTGTGTAACATTTATATGTAATGATGAATGATCACTCCTTTGTATAGGCAATGCTGTTTTGCTCTCTTTTATTTTATATCAGAACTTACTCTCAGTATTTTCCCCCCTTATTCCAACTTCTTTTTACACTTGCTTTCCCTATCATCATAAAAAAAGTACGTGTATCTTAAAATTGATGGTCAAATTAACCATTGACAAAATTAGAGTTTCACCTTAATTTTAATAAACTGACCATCAATCCGAACATGCGCAAAATATGAATGATAAAGATAACAACAAAAATAGATTTGTCGGAAGAAAATCTTATATCCATTCAAGTATTGATGCAAGCCTGTTGAATGAAATTTTAATAAGTGAATGTGTGTTATTTAATGTATAGAACTTACTTTGTAATCTATTATACTTTTAACCGGCTCAACCGATTAGTCTCTATTGTTATGTGTAGAGATATCCGATTGACATAAAAACAATATAAAAAATGTGTTATTGACCATTTTATGCTGTAATTAATCATCCCGCTACCAAAGAAAAAACCAATTATATAATTCATTTGTCATAAACACTATAATTTGAAGTTTAATGGAGGCAAGTGACTCATTTAATTTCTTAAGCGGTAAACATCACAATTAGATTTCAAGGACCGTACTAGAGTAAATAGTACACCGTCCGGTAATGCGGTTTGTGTTTAAAAACAAAAGAAGGAATAATCCTTCTTTATCTTTTAGTGCGTGAAATAGGTAGTGGTGCTTTTAATTTTGCTTTACTCAAAAATAAATGAGAACAAAAGTGGAGAAGAAGAGACAATAGAATGAAGAGGCAAAGAAGGAGACGTGGCTTAGATCGAGTCCTTTTACCGACATTTGGATAGACTTATAGACTTATAAAACCAACAGTTTCTGCATGCTATGAAAATTGGTTTGCTCATAAATGATTATGTGTGTTTAGTATAGTTCTACACATGTTTGGTTCTCATGCTTCGTCAGATCCCACAACACGTAGGATCTCTTGTCTTTACTACATGTATTTGCAAAGAGAGCAAAATTGTTCATACTTCAAATGGAATTTAGGAGAAAACACCTTGATTGACGAATAAGGCAAAAATAATCTAGTGCATAAACATTCTACGTGGATCGTTAATGGGACAACTATAACAAACGAAGCCATAATGTTATGCGAGTCTTCAACATATTAATCCCCAAATGTTATGCGGTATTTAAAAAATCTTTTGAGTATATTTTATGAGTCATGCTTATAAAATTAATTCTACTCAAAAAAAAGGCACAGAAATAATCATTCCAGCAAATGCAACTGTTCCCGCTATAAGCAGGAACTTAGCCTCATCGTTATTAGACATAAGCATACTAATTAAACCACAGCCCTACATCAGTATAACAAATAGTAATAATTACAATCCTAAATTTGTAGGAGACAGTCAATGAGTCAATATAATTAACAAGCCGACAGAAAGCACTAAAAATGCTATTAAAAACAAATTGATTTCACTAGACCTACAGTTAACCATTGTTGAGTCAAATTAGTGTTCAAGTCAGACTGTAAATCAATAATGAAGGTAACTTGAAACAAAACAATCTCAGTATCCTCTGGTTTCAGCTACCGGAAGTTCACCCTGTACCTGGCGAACAAACTGCCCTTTCACCCGGGGGCGGTTCTCTGCCTGTCTTTTCCGGCTTTCATATCGGACCTGTAAAATAAATTTGAGCAATGAGCATCTGAAATATCTTTAATAATGTCAGCCTAGACATGTTTGAGATTACTAAAACCACACAGTAGGAGTTTCCAAACTTACTAAACACGCTGATACCATATTGATAAATCAACTAAAATTTTCCCTATAATAAAAATATTTCTAGAGTGGTTCTTCTCAGAAGTAGTGATAGCATGGTGGTTGCGGTACCTTTTTGTCATAGCATCTGTCTTTTCGCTTCAGTCGAAACTTTGTTAGAGCTGCTTCTCTTTGGCTGGTGCGATGAGAACTTGTTTCTCTAAGCCCGTCATGGTGATCATTATTCATAGAACTTTCAAGGTTGTTCTTGCCTACAATAGCTGAAGGGGCATTTCCATCACTTACACTGCCTAGGCCTTCACACACACCACTGTCGTTATGACTCTCCGCATCATGGTAAAAACTAGTACAACTTTGACCATTAGATGGAGAGTCATGCATAGCACAATCATTATTGCTTTGATCGCAAGTATAGGTGGCATCATCCGACCAGTGATGAGGTTCTGAGTTCTGACTTTTAGGATTGGAATGGGAGGAAATACTTGTGGGAAATGGAGAACTCTCTTTTTGGAACACTGATTTTGGTGTCCAAGTAGGATGCATGCCTAATTGTGCGTTGAACATCGAATGTAAAACGTTATCATGTTCCATAGACTTATTATCGGAAGTGGCCCCGGTGGCTGGAAAGCATTCAAGTTGACATTTTGTATCAACTTGCCCAGACTGACCAATCACCAGATATGTGATATTTTCCTGCTGTTGTTTTTTTCCATCATACTGATGAGTAGTATTTATATTTTCAGATAATTTTTGTGATTCATGAGAACTCTCTGTTGGAAATAAAGGCTGCAACACCATACTGCTGCCATACCTGTAAATCGGAATTTTATTATAAGTAACGTCAGAAATTCTGTAATGTTCATTTGAAATGTGCTCTCTACCCAATTATTGATACTGATTTATCAACAAAACAAGAGTTCTCAACACACTAAAACCCAATTAGAGACGGATATACAAAATACATACATACTATCTACTAGGCATTCAAATTTTATTATTAACATCTCTTGGAAGCATTTTTGTAATTATGCTTCAAATTTTGTTATTAACATCTCTTTGAAGCATTCACATACTTCCAAAAGGTGTCACAGCTCAATGGTTAGAGCTTGTCTGTGTAACCTCGAGACAGAGTTTGAATCTCACCAAGGACAGTTGTAATATGGTCATTAGTGTCATTGTTATTAATAAAACTTCCCCTTCCCCATTCTTTTTTTTTCTTAAAAATATTCTTTCAATCGCTGTTGTCTGATTACAAAGCAAGCCAATATATCTGCTGTCTCTCAAGAAGCTTGACAAATTTTACCACCAGTTGGTGCTTCCAAAGACTATAAAATATAAATCCACGTTCTCTGTTGTTTTAATTCATATGATATCACAATTTAGTTGGCTTTCAAAACTATTCTTACATGTGCAACAGCATAAACAATACCGGGAAAGGGGTAAAAATCATGCACAAACAGAAATACAAAAACCAAAGATAACTGTCAGTTTAGTGTTGAATAAAGTTTCTTACTTTGTCAGCTCAATGAAGAGCTTGTATAGCATTTAGTTATTTGATATCAATAAGAATTCAAAAATTCATAATCAAGTAGTAAACTCACCAAGAAAACGCAGAATCATTTGAATGATTCAATATTTGCCTTTCTTCAGTGGTAGGTGTAGGTGAGCTGCCAGGAGAATCTCTTTGTAAAGAAAGTTCAAATCGTGTATCAAAATCAAACTTGGTGGTATTACCGCCACTGAAACTACAATTTGCATGACTGCTCTTTGGAAGTTTATCAAAAGTAGCCATCAAGTCAATAGCTCCAGCAGAATGGTCTTCTAGTTCATTATTGCTTTGAAGAATCTTTGCACTAATATGAGGATTGGATTTGCTTAACTCTGTTCCTAACACTTGATCAAGGTTTTTTGTTTCACTATAATCATAGTTTTGACCAAGCTTTAAACCTGTTGAAATTTTGTCACACCCAGCAGCTTTAGATGCTATTGTAGTTGATTTGTCTGCAATAAACATTAATTGTCAATAACTAAAAAAATTGAAGAAAAATACAAGATAAAAGAAAGTTATATACCTCCAGTTTCATTTTTGTGCGTGGAAGGCACAGAAGCAGTAGAATGATTGGTTGCAGCAACATGAAGTATATTTTGAGGAGGCATGGTAATCTGTATGAAGTAAAAAGAAGTTGGATTGGATTATGATAAGTAAGGCAATTAGAGGGTATTGAAGAAGAAGAAGAATATTGACGACATACAGTAGAAGTAGAAGAATATTGTCTTCTCCAGACATGCTGCCACAAGTTCCTAAGCTCATTCCTGCGAACTGGTTTAATGAGAAAATCAACAGCCCCGTTGAGCATGCATTTGAAGACAGTGCTAACTGAGTCTTGAGAAGACATCACTGCAAATTAAATTAAATTAAATGATGAGGAATTGAGAATAGGAAACATGAACAATTAGTGATTTAGATTTAATTATACATTAATAACATTACTTATGAGAGGAATGTTTTTGCAATAGTGATGGTCCATGATTTGGGTAAGTAGTTCAAAACCAGAGATTGATGGGAGATCGACTTCTGTTAATACGAGATCTATGTCAAGTGATTTATTCTTTAATGTTTCCCATGCCTTTAACCCATCACGAAATGCTGCAACTGCATTTTACATAGTATCAGATTATATTATATTATATTATATATATAAAAATGAATTGCAGTTATATATATAAATATACCTACCTTTGTAGCCGCAGTTGCGAAGAAGTGCAGAAATAATGTGGCGAGTAGAATCATCAGGTTCAACGAGTAAGACCCTAAGCATCGTGGGAGGAACAAACTTATTGTTGTGATCACCCATTCTCACTCAAATGATAACAACAAGATACTAAATTGAATATAACAAAATATCTTTGAATGAGGGTAACAAACAAACAAACAAACAAAAGAGAATAGTTTTTTCAAACTACTTTTAAATGCTTCACAGCCACGAAAACTAAATATCTTTTTTGTGGTCTCAGATACATACATACATTGAGATCTATTTCTCTTCTCTCATCGATTCCTTCTTGTCTTTACTCTTTGCTCACGTGCCTCCTTTTCCACCATCCATTTCATCAGATCAGATGCTACTTTACTTGTACGAAAAACAATCATATATTACTTTCATTTAATTGTATGAAAAACCACATTTAAAAATAAATTAAGAAACCTTCAACTTTCATGTAGTAGATATTTTGGGGAGAAGAATGCCATGTCACTATCGTGCCACCATGTTTAGGATCTCGTGGTGGGGACTCTTAACACGTGGAATGTCGACACAATCACTGATATTGTGTGGCTCTCCTTGGTCTCTCAGGTGGGTCCACATGACCACCGCATCTACTTCTTTAATAATTCTCAACCAATAGTATAATAATTTCATCGTTACAAAAATAAAAAAATAAATGTCATTTATGGTTATTTTACATGTATTAAAGAAAACAATAAATTGTTAAAAGACATATTTTATCTAATGCATGTTGCATTTCTATAATTTGTATTATTCATAAAACTTATTTTGACAATATTTTTTAAATCAATATATAAATATAAGGTGAATTCTAGGATGATGGTGCAATTAAGAGAATATCATTTTGTATGGTATACTGGAACCAAAATTATAGAATGAAATTGGTGAGAAATGAAAAAGCATAATGGTTGTATCAAATGAATTAGTAGATAATATATTCGCAATCTATTGAGTTGTGTGTTTTCTGGTGCAGCAAAGGAAGCTAACACAGTTTTTCATATAATCCTATTTCAGCCATAGAATGGAGATGGTAGTGATAACATAAAAGACACTTCTTGAAAATGGAGATGTTATTGATCCCATAAAAGGTCGTCACTAAAAGCATAGGACACATTCGATAGTATACGGAGTTGATTTTTGGAAATGATATTTATTTCAAGTTTTATATCATTTAATCATTATTGGTTAGGGTTATGTAATTGTTTTAAATTAAATTGAACTATGTTAAATGATGACATATTTATTTTGATGATGACAACAACATCTGATTTATCTAAGAAGTGCATTATATGTTTTTATTTTAGTGGTACGTTGAGAGTAATATTTTATTAAGCCACAATAAATCTTTTTTTTTCCGTGCGTTGCACGGGTGCAAAATCCTAGTAGAAGAACAATCATGTGCATTCATCTGGATATAATATATTATACACTATCACTCATCATGAATCCAACAAAAATATTCTTGAACCAACGTTATTTTTGCAATCAACAACTAGAAAAGATGAAATTGATCGCTGTTCCTGGTGTAACACTTATCAAACATGAATTTTATTTATAAATGGATGGATTGATTTCAATGTATACATATACGTTTTTTATGGCCTTCGTTTTTAATAATAATAAATAAGGTATTTTTTTTGTTGAAGATCACCATGTTAGAAGCTTGCCTGGCATATCGAGGCTGCTTTTATTGGTGTGGGTGTACCATTGTAATTTGTAATCTACAAATTGGGGAGCGTGAAAAAATGATACAATAATTTGATTTCCAGAAACTATTTTCTGCAGAATTTTGATAAGTGGAAGATGATGTACATGGGAAAAGAAAGGACTAGTATTGTGTGTGGAAATGTGTAGAAGTTGTTATTTTAATTTTCAACAAATCTAAGCCATCCATTTAATCTATTGATATTCTTTTGGTGCTTCACCGGTGAGAGACTTGATTGAACCCTCACCTTAGAAGTCACTATAAATATAAATGTTAATATGTAAGATGTTTGTTTAGACTGGACACTATTTTAAAATATCAAATTTTTATTTTTTTTTATTTTTTTATAAAATAGAAACTTAGTGCATTTCATTTATAATAAGAGTAGAGATACATGATGAAATTTTAATATGAATGTGAAAACTAGCATGATACGGAGCCACTCTTACTAATCTATGAGCGACTCTGTTGGCTTGTCTCCAAATAAACCTAACTTCAGAATTGTTGCGATATGTATTTAGAAATGGAGTGAATATCATCTTTACTAAACAACATTATAAATATAAAGTAGAAAAATAGTGTTTTGGGAGTAGTGTTATGGTAATAATTAAAGGACATAATTGGAAAAAAGTAATTGTTTCTCACAAGGGTTTCATGGAGATAGGATTTTGTAGTTTTTTATACTTGTACATAGATATCAAGGGAGGAGCACGTTGCATGAGGTAGCGGGGATAGTACGGATTTAGAGAAGGTGAGGAAGAACACATAAAGAGGGAATGGTATTGGTGGAAAAGGTGTAAGAAAACTGATTTTCTAACATCAAAAGCTTTCTAATAACACATGGTAAATACCAATTTGTCCCTAGAGGTAGTTAACTACCATTGGCTAATCCGGCAACAGTTTACTACCGTTGAGGCCTGATAAGTGCTCAAAAGTAGCATATTTTATGTGTTAATCTAGGCATTTTAGTGACTTGTACTGCAAGTTATCTAAGGAAAAGCTACCATTTGAGTGTATTTATACCATTTATGCTTAAATGCCTGA
>Ga0228711_1008802_pt1 | contig 13979 bp, 14 predicted proteins | sample MedpolnodulmetaG_2_FD_177996 | JGI IMG/M metagenome (GOLD analysis project Ga0228711, IMG submission 177996) | Root nodule microbial communities from Medicago polymorpha collected in Santa Monica, California, United States - brown nodules | ecosystem: Host-associated > Plants > Roots > Nodule...
GTGCAAGGAGGACAGGACTACTTCCGGTTTGTGGAAGGAACCTGTATAATTGATTGTGTTCTTTCTTCTTCTGTTCTTTACATTATCCGCTGCACATAGACTCTGAACTCACTCAGACTCTGAACTATTTCAGACTCTGAACCTGAGGACAGTTATCTAGAACGTTAAGGAAGAAGTTTCCAAAAACACAATTCAACCCCCCCTTCTTGTGGTTTTTCTCACCTTCACGTAGAAACTTGTTTCTTGAAGATTTGCAATGATTTGAAGTGAAGACTTTGTTCAAAAAATTCGTACTTTTTGGATTTTTGGAGGATAAGAGGGAAAGAAAATCGATGTTGAAGTGTGCGACTGCTGGATTTTGTCCCAAAAAAGTACAACCTACCAACTTGACGTAACAGACGTTGGACTCAACGTGACGTAACTCATGTTGTATGTACTGAACATGACTTAGGTCACACAGGGGTACTTTCGTCGTTTCAAATGGGAGTGAGCAAAATTGATTGTGAGAAGGGACATTTTCCTGTTATTAAGATAAATTTAAACGAAGCCCATAATAAAAAGAAAGAGATATATACTCCATCCGTTTTTTAAGTGTCTCTTTTGCATAAAATTTTTGGTTCTATTTAAACTATCGTTTTTAAAATTCAACACAATAAAAAAACTAGTGATTTATTAATTGAATAAAATGAGAAAAAAAATTAGTAATTTGCAGAGAGAGAAAAGTATTAAAATGAATAAAACTATTCCAAAAAATAAATTTATTGTATCAAAAGTAATAACATTTATTGGTTGTATTTTTTTTTTTTTGAAAGAGGTTCTATTTTTTATTGTAAAATGCGAAAAGGTAACAATTAAAAAAGAACGAAAGTAGTATAAACTAATAAACAAATAGTTTTTTTTGTCAAAACTAATAAATAAATAGTTGAAATAATAAAATAACAAGAGGTAAAGAAACTAAAAGATTAGTGTTTTGGAAGAAAGTACCGTTAGTGTCTGCTTTCATCTTCATACACGAATACTGCTGGTGTTTGGGAGACGGATTGATTTTGACAACAACCCAAAGCAATAGTAAAACACAAACATTGAACGCCAACACTGATAATAATTTGAAGGAATTTGATAAGTATTATTGTTGTCATTATTTTAGAAATTGACTTTTTATTTTCATTATGTCAATTTTATATTATTCCTTTATTTCAAAGAATGTACAACAAGAGTTTGAACATCAAAAGTGACCAAAGACCGACAACAACACCTAAAGAAACCAAAACACAAACACCAACTAAAAAAAAACAAAAACAAAACCCATGCCTAATGATTGATAAACAAAAATCAGGAAACATACCAAAAACCCACTCAAAAGCATGCAAACAAGCCCCCGACACAGAACCTATTAGGTCAAACAAAGAATTGGTTCCACTATCCACTCATAGTGAAAACAGGGCGAACCAGGGTGACTAAAAAAAAAGAAGCAATACCATCTAGACGGTCTACACAACCGTATGCCAAACCTACAAAAAGACCCACCTAATTATACTAGCTAACCCTAGAAAGCCTTAAAAAAGGTTAACTAAATCCCCTGACACCACCGAAGACCACACCTTAGAGGCTACCCCATAGGTAGCAAAAAGATGATCAATCCACTTGATGAAAACCCCACAAAAAGAACAAACAACACTAGTCAGGATGGTAATAACTATTTGGTTAAGCAAGTTATCTCTAGTTAGGATCTTATCTAGGAGAAGCTGCTAAAAGAACACATGAATTTGAGAAGGGGTTCAACCCTTCCAAACCCGCACAAGCAAATGAGATAACTCATAAACCCAATCCCCATTCTCAAAACATAGTATGTTAGAGATTCATACGCAAAACAGACTAATTAGTGAAACCCTTTCGAAGAAAGATTCCATCACCATGAGTCTGTCCCCACCGACATCAGCTTTAAGTCCAACACAACCAAAATCTCGACCACTAGACTCTACTTTCAAAAACACAGTCTTTGACAAAACAAAAGATCTCAACTCCACACATTATAAACCCAAGAACCCATCTCCCTTACCATCAAAAATTGTTGAATGGAAGCCTAATAAAGTCAAGGAAACCTCACCCCCAAGAGGCATATCCCCAACCCAAGCATCATTCTAAAAGAAGGTTGTATAACCATCTCGCATAATCTTAACTACACCTTATGAGAACCAATCTAAGTGGGAAACCACACCAACTCCTAAAAGAGAGACTCTCTTCCACCAAGTAGAGGCAGAAGACAAACAACCACCTCTCCTGCCAAAGACATGTTCATCTAGTAAGGAGTCTCCACCTCTACTTACATATAATAGCTTGATTCACCATCCTTAAGTCTCTAATCCCAAGATCCCCATTTGATTTAGGTCTACACATATTCGGCCATCGAACCCACAATTTCTTGTTCCCTTCTTTGACCCTCCCTATATGAAGCGACTCTGGAGCCAAACAATCCTCTCCTACATCTTGTCCGACATCTTCGCGAAGGAGAGGTAAAATATTGGAATCAAATTAAACACTGAATTAATTAGAATCACACTCCCGTCCATACTCACAAACCTACTACTCCATGATCTTAATCGCATAGCAATGAGTTTAACTAAAAGGTGTTATGTCCCAATCCTTCTTGGGTTTGACCCATCCAAGAAGACTGAGGTATCTGAACAGGATAGAGGCCACTCTACAATGGAGAAAACTCTCAACCTGGCTTAGAAAATTCGAATCCACATTAACACCCATAATACTACTTTTAAAGAAATTAACATGGAGACCAGATGCCAGACCAAAACAACGAAGGATAGTTTTAATGGTGCCACGATTAGCTAAAAATGTCTCGCCAATGAAAATAGTATCATCAACATACTGAATAACTTTTGTATCATTTGACATTATTGAATTAATATTCAGAATTTCATATCCAAATTTCTACAATCATCAATACAGTTTATAGGCTATGTAGACTAGGAAAATTGTTCTTTCAAGGATCTTCATCCATTTCTTGGCATACCAAAAAGTAAACAACAGTATCCAGATCATCCAATGATGTTGAATATAGAGTTTTAGTAGTTATAACTTGTAAACTTCGATGACCATTGTATTTGCTTCATGATCTTCATGTACCAAGTTCTAGATCTCTAGTTTTATACTATGATAGCCATAGTGCAATGCATATTGCTACTAATTTTGTCTTTCATGAATGCACCAAACGATTAGAGATAACGTTCAAGCTGGTGTTTTGAGACTTCTCCTTGTTCCTTCTAAAGATCAGTTTGCTATTTTTTTCACAAAATCTCTCTTACCTAAACCCTTCTCCATTTTGGTTTCCAAGTTGAACATGGTTACTATCAACCCATCTTCATCTATCATACCACGGTGATTACACGTGATAAATAGGTTATAGATGATAAAATAGAGTTAGTTACATGTAAATAAGTTAGTTCAAAGCTTGTTATAACAGGTAACTTGTTTTCTAAGTTATCTAGCTTTTCATCACTTGTATGTATACATTAATCTTGTAACTAACTTTCAGTTAGATCATTCATTTCAATACATGATTTTCTTTTTTCATTTTTCTCTAAATTTAACCTCCTCACACAAATAGCCAACCAAGGAAGAGACGTATTAGATTTTAGTAGGGCCACATGAAGAAATTTGTGCACTTGAGTGGGTAATGAATTGATTGGATTTTAAATCCATTCCACTCAACATTATACGTTGTACAGAAAGTCATATTACGTTGTACATAAAGTCCTTGTACATTGTACAGAGACCAAGCCCAATTAATTAATAGCTTAACTTTTTTTTAAGAGGTTAAAATGAATTATAATACCACGTCAAAGGATCCCCCTAACACAAGGTGTACCAGGGAGGAAACACCAGAGTCAGAACAATATTTACAGACACAAAACAGCAAAAAAACATAAACAGGAAAAACAATTAGCCTATGCCCAAAATGGTAATAGGACTAAGCCACCAATCATGATAATTGAGGGGAAGAGAAGGGTATTTCTCCTTCAACCACATAATGTTAGCGACTTAATTTTATCCACCACCTGAGGAATTGAGCTATCATTGCCATTAAATAACTTGTTATTTCTTTCTTTCCAAATTTCCCACGTAGTTGCATACCAAATAACTTGTAATTGCACCACGAGCCTTCACAGTACCACCATCGAACGAAAACTGATTGAAATGGTTAACCACACCAAAAGGAAGGACCGTTGAAAAGCCCGACCACCTTAATAACAAGTGCCAAACTGAACCAAAGATAGAACAATGTAAAAAATAAATGAGAACTGGTTCCGTCTAAATTGCAACCAGCAACACACAACCTGAAGTCAAAAGGAATCACACCACGACGAAGGAGATTATCCTTAGTTGGCAGCCTATCACGAAACAAACGTCACGCAAACAACACGACCTTAAGAGGAACTTGTTTATTCCAATGAGCCTGCAAAGACACACTATGAAGTAATAAAATTAGTTTCCCCACCATCTCCTCTTCCCACGCAAACAACCTCCTCTGCCACGACCAAGCCTGTCCTTCCACCCCCCAACCTAACTGACACATATCAAACACAGACACCTCCTGAATCAGCGATAAATCAAATAATCTAGCAAAACAAAGTATTTTTCCCTTTTCCTACAACACGACTAACATTATGACTAAACCACTCCTCCATACGACGAACCTGAACATCACGCCACCACAATGAAGCGTCACGCCCACTACCCCTCAATCTACCATCCTCCATCCCAACTTTGTTATGTGGATTGTGACTTATAATTAATAGGTCATTTAAAAACCAAAATTTTTGGAATTTTTTTTATAAAAATGGCCTATTAAAGGGTATTTTAGAAAAAAAAAAACAATTCTACAAGGACGAAAAGCAAACAAATTTTTTACAGGGATAAACCGTAAAATGACCTATATTACAGGGGGGTAAATCACTATTAACCCTATAAATTTTGCAAAGATTGCGAATGGGTAAAATTTTCTAACTTAACCTCCACCCCTCCCATAATATTCATTTAAAAAATATTGAAAAAAATCCAACACCACTTATGCGATCATTCCTAACACAAAGGCAGTTAAAACCATCTCTCTCTCTCCCTCCCTCCCTCCCCGTAATAATTGACTCACTTATTTTGAGAGCATAAGTATAATTTATTATAATATGAACGTCTAAAATATTTATATCAGTAATTTTAATCAATATCAAAACTTTATAACACTATTGTTTGTCTTAAAAAAGGATTGGTTGTAATTTATATGAAGGCTAAAATATGGTTTTGGTCCCTGCAAATATGTCTCGTATTGGTTTTAGTCCCTGTAATTTTTTTTGTAGTTTTTGGTCCTGGCAAATATACCTTGGGACTAAAACCAAAACGAGGCATATTTGCAGGGACTAAAACCATATTTTAGCCTTATATGAATTAACATGGTAAAAAAGCAAACAAACTCGTTGGAAAAATTATTATTTTCTATCATCTATTTATAACTATTCCTTAATTTTTGTGAAATAATTTAGGCTTAATTACACTTTTGACCCCCTAAGTTTTCCAAAGTTGTGATTTTGACACCCTAAAAAGCAACTCTTTTTAGGCCCCCTAAGTTTACTTTCCCTTGCAATTTTGGTCTTCTACCCCAATTTTGACTCAGTCAACGCTGACGTGGATGCTTTTTGTATCTTTTAATATTTTTTTGATTTTGTAATTAAAATATATATATATATTTTATTTTTAATTAAAAAAACAATTTTTTTATTTTTAATTAATTTTTTTTATTCGTAATAAAAAAAATTATTATTTTTTGTAATTAAAAAAATAAAAAATATTTTTTTTATTTTTGTAATTAAAAAAAATCTTTTTTATTTTTGTTTTAAAAAAACAATTTTTTAATTAAAAAAAATAATTAAAAAATAAATATACACACGTGGCGCCCACGTGTCCGTTAACTAGGTCAAAATTGGCGTGGAGGGCCAAAATTGCAACATAAAGTAAACTTAGGGGGCCAGGAAAGAGTTGTTCTTTTTAGGGGGCCGAAATCACAACTTTGAAAAACTTAAGGGGTCAAAAGTGTAATTAAGCCAATAATTTATATGAAAGTAATTGTGGCACAAATGAATTATTATATTCTCTTTAGAGATTGAAAACCAGGATTGTAATTGTAATATGTATCAAATCAGAGTAGACCAACTAACATGAAAAGTGAGGGTAAACGGGTATAGAAAAAGTTGTATATATAGCATAATAGCAATAACGAAAACTACTTTGAGAAAAAAAACGAGGTCTAAAATGGCCACTAATACTATCAATCTCAATATTTCTGGGGACCTCTACGTCTATTTATCTCCACCTCCACCACTTGAAAAACACTCCTCCACTTCCCTACCACAACCGGTCCACACACATCTTTTACCTTCCCACCACAGTTCACAACCATCAACAGCAAGGAAGCCTTCTCGTAAACGATCAATTCACAAGGAAAAATCAGGTTCTGAAGTTATTTACATCTTGTCTTCATCATCAATTCACAAGGAAAACGTCCACTCTTCATCATTAATTCACAAGGAAAAATCACGTTCTGAAGGTGCGTACGTCCACTTTTCATCATCAACTCACAAGGAAAAATCACGTTCTAAAGGTGCGTACGTCCACTCTTCGTCATCAACTCACAAGGAAAAATCACGTTCTGAAGCTGCGTACCTCCACTCTTCGTCATCAACTCACAAGGAAAAATCACGTTCTGAAGGTGCGTACGTCCACTCTTCATCATCAATTCACAAGGAAAAATCACGTTCTGAAGCTGCGTACCTCCACTCTTCGTCATCAACTCACAAGGAAAAATCACGTTCTGAAGGTGCGTACGTCCACTCTTCATCATCAATTCACAAGGAAAAATCACGTTCTGAAGCTGTGTACCTCCACTCTTCGTCATCAACTCACACAGAAAAATCACGTTCTAAAGCTGCGTACGTCCACTTTTCATCATCAACTCACAAAGAAAAATCATGTTCTGAGGTTGCGTACATCCACCCTTCACCATCAATTCACAAGGAAAAATCACGTTCTGAAGTTGTGTACATCCATCCTTCTCCATCAACTCACAAGGAGAAATCACATCATGAAGCCATGTACAAGAACAGCCAACCTCCACCACCGCCTACAAAGACATACCGGCATCTTTCCCCTCCATCATCACGTTCTGAAGCGATGTACAAGAACACGAACAATTCTCCTTCAGCACCACCTAAGAAGTCAGAGAAATACCCTTCCTGCCCACCATCAAATCACAAGCACAAATCACGATCTGAAGTTAGACACATCTCCACCACAAAGGATAAAAGTACAAGTCACAGACCACCAGCGTACAGGTACAAATCACCTCTTCCTCCAGTTTATTCCTATAATAATATCTAAATTTTGCAGCTTTCTTTGAAACATCTAAATTTAGGCAATATCTAAATTAATGAAAGACATTGACATATTTCTTTGTGTGTATACTTTTGCAGGACTTGAAGAATATCGGAAATAAAGAGAACATCGTGCAAAGCAGAAAGATGAATTTCGCAATAATTCAAGGGATAAAAACAACGGAAGCAAAGTATGCACTTTGGTCTAAGAAAAGTCACTCCTTTTTCTTCTTCATTTGTTTTGTTTATGTATTATTATTTTCATTACTGCTAGTGTGTTTTGTTTATGTATTATTATTATTCTCATTATTAGTGTGCTTGTGGTTTTTGAATTCAGAAGATCGTTACCATGGAATTGATCAAAAGTTATACAAATTTTATTTTTCATAAGATACCAAAACTCTTTGAAAAAAAATCAAAATTGAAGTCATCAAGATGTGGACTTTTACCATCGCTATCCTTAACCACCACTTCAATCACCAACAATGAGAAAGGCATCACAAATTTACTATTTTCTTCCTCGAAAGTAGAGGAAAAAGGAACACCATCCAAGTTGGCCGCCTCAGTGGAATATCGGTCACTTGACTCGTAAAGTAATCCACCACAACCCACCTCAGAATAGTGTCTAGGTAGGGTTAGTCTTCTCTTTCACACAATAATGAAAATACAATGAATTTCCATCCCCTATTTTTATATATTTCAATCTCAACCGTTGAAACATCGAATATAATTAAATCTTTGCATTTTAGTAATATCCACAACTCAACAAACTTTGTCTTTCTACTTTCCACCTCCTCAATAGTCAACCTCACCACTTCACCCTACTCATCAATCTCTACAACATCCTCCATTAATTTTAGAGTTTTTGTATCCATGTCCCTATAATCTTCTTTGTGTCAAACACTTTGCTCTTTTATTCAACAATTTGGGATTAGATTTTAACACCACACCCATTAAACACTTAGATTTTAATTTAGATTTTAATGGAATATTGAATATAAGTTAATTGTGAGACCCCATTAAATATTATGGCATTATTCTTAATGTATTATTTGTCAAGCTTTATTGTGAAGTGAGATAACATTAATGCATAGAAACTATTATGTGGGTAGACTAATTATCACATCTCACAGATCATGGATAAAGAGTTATCAAGTCTTTACTTAGATATAAATATTATGAGTAATATTTATATTGGATTGACCCGTCATCAAAATACTACAAACAAAGTTATGTAAATGTCATAAGTTATTCTCATAGTGATAAGTGTATTCCACCTTTCGACCTGAAACCACTATGCACAATAGATGTAGGAGTCGAGTACTTTGTTGTCGTACAAGCGTCATCTGTACTAGGGACATGAGTGACATGAGTTCGTAATAAGCTTATAAAGTAGGTTGATGGGTACTCCATTAATCATGTTGAGGAACATGAGTGACCTAGATGAAATTTTCCTCTCATACATAACATGATAAATATCTAAGGGTCCATTATTGAACTGGACAAGGGGGACATACTATGTCTTGTGTTCAATATAGACATTAGGGCAAATGGGTAACTATACACAAAATCGTTATCACAAAAATGTTTCATTAGATCACTTGACAATCTTGTCACTTGGGGTAGCAGTGATGTGTTGCTAGATACTGCTCACTGTTTATAATATTAAATATAAGATTTATTATTATTGTCAACGTTTCAAGAACCTACAAGGTCACACACAAGATGAAATTTAAATGAGAGATTTAAGTAAGAATTATAACTTGAGGTGCAGTTAGCATATGAAGTTGTTTAGTTAGTCAAGGTTAATGGATTATTGGGATAATTCAGAAACCCTAGTTTTCTGAACCCTAAAACGACCCCTTTCTCTTTACATTCGTTCGTGAAAAACTAGCAGAGTGAGTGAAGGAAAAGGAAGTTGTTCGTGTGGACTAGGTAGAGGTCTTGTCATCGAGTAGTGCTTGTGATCACTCACTATGTGTTTGACATTAAAGGATCTGCGTTTCAAGAGTTGAACACATGAATCATTTGTTTTATTTGTTATTAATGATTTAATCAAGATTCTTTAATCGGACTTTGTTCTAATAAGAGGATTAAATTTTGAAAAGAAAAAAAACCTTTTGATACGTTCGACTGATAAATCATCTGATACCCCAAATAATCTTCCATGCTTTCTTCTTTTTGAACATTCATGAAGTCTTTTATTTTCCTATAGAAATTGTTCTTCTATTTTGCACTTGAAATTTTTAACAATGTTAAAAATCTTATTTGTTAAAAATTTCAACTTTTCATAAAACAATTATCATGCTCTCGACTATTTATAATGGAACTGGAGAAAACTTTCACCAACTGATATGTAACAGAACAGAAATCATGCAATGAGTCAATTCTGAACATTTTATCTGTAACAACTACTATATACTTATATATTGCACCAGTAGCTAGAATTCTCTCCTTGTGAGAAGTTAACTCTGAAAATCATTGAATCCCTTCCACCAGTACCCTCTACGACTTCTCTCCACCAACTTTCCCTCAGTGATGAGGAAAACGAACTAGAATTCCATATCGATGAAGCCCTCACACAAACAGACGATCCTCGCCTATGCCTTGTTGGCCGTTTCCACATAAACAAGCCAATTCGTTCATATATGATGATGGAAACATTAGAGTCCTTCTGGAATCCTGTCAAAGGAGTCAAAATCCAAGAGATAGAGCCAGGCTTATTCACTTTCCAATTTGCACATCATCTTGATTTCCAGAGAATTCTAAAGAAGGGCCCGTGATACTTTGACAATCACCTTCTGATTCTTAATGTGATCCCAGAGAATACTGCTCCTAACCAAGTTGCCCTTCAATTTGCTCCATTCTAGATACAGGTGCATGACATTCCTTCAGGCATCATGATAGAAAAGGTGGAGACGGACTTTGTGAATTATATTGGAGAATTCCTTGAATACAATGCTAAAAATAATTCCAATCACCTCCGTTCCTATATGAGAATTCGTGTGATGCTTGATTTTACAAAGCCATTGAAGCGCCAGAAAAAAAATCAGGAGACAAGGGGGTGATTCAAGTTTCATCAAGTTCAAATATGAGCGCCTAGGAAACTACTGCTACTATTGCGGAATGCTAGGCCACATCGAAGATTACTGTGAGAAACTTTATTCGGCTGATGAGGATGATGACACACGACTATGGGGCCCTGAATTGCGTGTAGAAAAGCAAAGGAAAAACGGCGGAGGCGGTGTTCGCCGTCAATCAGAATCTGGGGGAGGAGCTTCACCGATAGCGGTTACAGTTTCAAACGGTAACGGTTGTGACATTAATGTGCCAATCAAAACTGCCAACTTTGCAGCCTTAGAACATTTACTACGCAATCCACAATTAATGCGTCCAGCAAAAATCAACAATGGGGTAATCAGTAACTCAGTCAATGCAGAGCTGTTACAGGAAGAGAATGAAGAGAAAATCATTACCAGCAAACCAAAACGTTCTAGAGGCTTAAATGAGGTCAATCAGCCCATCAATACAATTAATAACAAATCATCACCTGCAGTTAACGAGGCAGAAATTGATGCAACAGAAACTAGTGCCTTAGCAGACCAAAAATCATCCTACCATGAGAATACTTCTGCAAGCCATGAATGTAACCATGCCCCCGTGGAAGTTTCGCACTCGGCAACTCATTTTTTATCGGCAAAGCCTGGCTTCCAGACCTGCCGGAAGCAATGAATATAATATCTTGGAACTGCTGCGGCCTGGGGAACGTTAAGGCAGTTCCTGAAATTAAAGACCTTGTCTGTGTCTATAAACCGGACATTGTAATCCTTATTGAAACTTTGGTGAATGGAAATAAAATTACAGACTTATGCTATTCTATTGGTTTTGATAATCATTTTTCAGTTGACCGTATTGGTAGAAGTGGCGGCCTCGCTATCCTTTGGCGAAATTCGGTTGATTGTTCTCTCATAAACTTCTCACAAAATTTCATTAACTTGCTAATTAAAGATCCGGTTATTGGATCCTGGCGCCTTACAAAATTCTATGGTTACTCAGATTCGGGTCGTCGAAGAGAGTCATGGGACTTACTCTGCCATCTTAGCAGCCTCTCTAACGATCCATGGTGCATCATCGGAGACTTTGTTGGGTATTTGTGTTGGCTGCATTATTGCTAAAACAAATATCATCGTTCTGTAAGTTGGAACCAATGTTCTAACATGTGGTTATGCATCTCTGTAAGATGCTGGATAATGTGCTGGATGATGATTCAACATGTCCATTTTGCAGTTGTGTTACTTTTTTTCATGGTTGCGGATTAAAGAAATGTATGTGTGGTATCTCTCTACCTTGTCTGAATGGGCCTCAGGTTGTTTTAACAACAAATAAATCCAAAGGGGGAGATTGTTGGGTATTTGGGTATTAGCTTCATTGTTGCTAAAACAAATACTCATGTATGTTGGATACGATGTTCCAACATCTTGGCACGGTTCAGTGTGCCCTGTTTATGTGGATTGGTTTACGCAATCTTTATCGTATTAAGGAAACCACATCCTATTTCTTGTTCACCAAGCAGCGCGTTATTGCCCAGAATCGGCTGGAAGATTTGTTTCTAAAATATAAACAATATTTTAGGATTCCTTGGTGGTGTGTTTGGCGGTTCCTAAAGATGTTCCTACTTTTTAGGAGTTACAATATTTGTGAAATATATTTTCAAAAGAGATTTTGAAAAATATTCCTCTAAAGAATATTTGTTTCAATATATTTCTGAAAAGAATATTTGATACAAATATATGTAAATATATTTCTAGAAGGAATTTTGGAAACATATTTCTAAAGAATATTTGTTTCAATATATTTCTGAAAAGAATATTTGATACAAATATATGTTTAGCCTATGACGAAAAAGCCCATGCTTTGAATGGCTATATAAAGGAAGACTTGTACCCTAGCCTATAAAGGAAGACTTGATCTGTCTGTTTTCTACTAGCTCGATGTTAAAACATCTTACTCGACATTCTGTTCGTAACATCGTATAAAACATATGAAAGCTAGCCTGCCGGAATTTTAGACTTCAATGACCATCTCTCCTCCGAAGACAAAAGAGGTGGTCCAGACCGTCTTTCATGGCTCATTAGAGGATTTCAGGACGATGTAAAAGACTGCAACTTATTTGATATTCCTCTTCATGGTTACCAATTCACATGGTTCAAGAGCATCGGCACGCCCTCCTCCAAGGAAGCTCGCATTGACCGTGCCCTAGTCACATCTTCCTGGCAAACACTTTATCCAAACGCTGCCCTCCAGACCTTGGTTGCCTCTATATCTGACCACACTCCTATTCTCCGACAACTTGATCCTATATCGTGGAGGCAACCTCACGTAGTTTTCGGTTTAATAATTCTTGGATATTAGAACCGGAACTTAATCAATTGGTGAAGAGCAACTGGGCCCATTATCCTCCGTCATATATTCTCACCAAACTCAATCATTGTATTGAAGACATTTCCTCTTAGAGCAGAAATATCACGCCGAATTTCAGGCAGCAGATTAATAAACAACGTTCATAAATTGAAGATTTTCGGAATTCTTCGGACGATGCAAGCGATCCGCAGCTAGCCACTATGCAGAATAAATTAGCTTCTTTATTGCTCCAGGAAGAAAACTACTGGAAGCAACATTCAAAAATATTTTGGCTCGCAGACGGGGACACAAACAACAAGTTTTTTCATGCTTCGGCGTCAGCCAGGAAAAGTAAAAATATGGTAAAGAAGCTTCGTGACAATTCTGGTAATTGGGTTACATCACATGAATACCTCTGCACTCTCGTTCGTAATTACTTCACCTCTCTATTTCGAGCGCAGCAACGTGATCTTCATCCCATTATATCTTGCGTTCATCCAAGGATATCTGACGAAGATAATTCCATGCTCAGTCAGTCGTTCACTAAGCAGGAATTCAAGGAAGCTATTTTTAACATGCATCCGGATAAATCACTTGGGCTAGAGGGCCTTAACCCGACTTTCTACCACAGATTTTAGGAAGATATTGGTGATGAAATATTCTCTTCTGCTTCGACTTGGTTAGCTTCGAGTTATCTACCCCCAGATTTAAATGCCACAAACATAGTGCTTGCACCAAAGGGTGATAATCCGGAATTCATGCGGGACCTTCGGCCTATTTCTCTCTGCAATGTGTTATATTAGATCGTTTCTAAGGTCCATGCCAATCGTTTTCGTCAACTTATTAACAAATGGATTTCCCAAGAACAGGCAGCCTTCGTGCATTCTTGCTCAATCATGGATAATGCTCTAAGACCATTCGAAGTTCTTCATCATATGAGTTGCAAAACAAAAGGAAAAATAGGTGAGGTGGCTCTCAAACTTGACATATCCAAGGCATTCGATAGTGTAAGTTGATCGTACCTCAAAGCTATTTTATTTAAAATGGGTTTCAGTTCACAGTGGACTTCTTGGATGATGATGTGCATCACCTCCGTTGAATATCACGTCATTTCTAAAGGTGAGAAAAACACAAGAAGGGGGG
>Ga0228711_1008804_pt1 | contig 13978 bp, 8 predicted proteins | sample MedpolnodulmetaG_2_FD_177996 | JGI IMG/M metagenome (GOLD analysis project Ga0228711, IMG submission 177996) | Root nodule microbial communities from Medicago polymorpha collected in Santa Monica, California, United States - brown nodules | ecosystem: Host-associated > Plants > Roots > Nodule...
CACAATAGTTAAAGTTATAATTTGTAATATCTTTATATGAATCAATTGTTCTAGATAGTTTTTTTTATATAGGGAAAATAGAGTTGACCAATTGTGGTGTGGACTTTAGCATATTGAGCTGTTAGCTAGTGTACCCTTTGGTATACATTCAAATAAAAGTGATTTTGATGTATATAATTCAAAAATTATTCATTAGAGATGTCTAAGAAAAATATAAACCATGGTTGAAAAGCAAAATTCAAGTTAAAAAGCTATAAATGTTAAATTAGCTTTTCATTGATATGGTGAAAAAAAAGCATACACGGTAAATAAAATAAAATATTGACAATTTTTTTATCAGAAGGGAGAGGATGAAAGAACGAAAAATGTGAGAGAAAGAAATAGAAGAAAGGATAGAAACACTCCAAAATTCTTAGACAAAAAACTAGCAAAAATATATGTGTATATTGTTCCTCTAAAATTATTTTAGAGAAAGGAGGGTGTATGGGTTTCTGAAATTGAGAATGTGATACATGAATAATTGTAAGTTGAATATTAAATCACATGTAAAAAAATGATAAATGAGAACCGGATTATAGTTGATGTTTACAAAAGATAGAAGAAGATTTAGTTCAAAAGATTACATTCATTAATCTAATAATAGAGAGTGCTAAAGAGAGAAGGAGAGGCGTCAACAATATTTTTCACATTCATTATTCATCATCACTTTCCTATTTATGCAAAAGAGCAATTTATTTCTAGCGAATTATATAATCACTAATCAATAGTGAATCAGTTATGGCCATTAGATTGATATTGAGCGTAAAACACGAGTATAAGGATGTAAGGATGAAAAAGGTCTACGGCGGTTATACCAAACATATACATGTTTGCTGTGTTTCACGAAAATGACAAAACTTAGGTACAATTTTTCAGGTATTTTTCGTATGGTTCTTAACTAAAAATACAATTTTTTTAGAGATAACAAACTTTGAGAGAATTATGAATTTAACAAAATCAGAGTGAATTTAGTTAAGAATCATACGAAAAGCATCTAAGGAATTGTACCTAAATTTTTTCCCACGAAAATTACTTTGGTTATATATAACATTTTCTCACGAAATTTACTTTCGTTATATACAACATTTTCGTATGCAAAATCCAAACTTCCATGATTTTAGGTTTACCAGCTACATATCCATTTATCTCAAACAATTATGTTATACTAAATGTATTTTCTTAAATGTTATTTTGAATCATAACCTATGGTCTTACTTTGCAACCATGTTATTAATTTTAAATTTATTTGAGATGCACAAAATTATTTTTGACAACTTTTAAGTTTAGAAGTGATCGCATCAGTATGTTCTTGTCGGTTAAGTTTGAGTTTGAATGACACATTCATTTTCTTATATTTTCAATCTGTATCTTTTCTTTGTGTTGACGGGAATTAAAGAATTCAATCTTTGACGGGAAACTTTTCATCTTTTATTCAGTATGTGCATCCGTCACATAAGTGAAAACTATAGATTTCTTTGAACTAATGAACTAATACATTTGATTACGAGAATTAATAAAAAAAAGAAAGAGATAGCAATAATACGAGAAAACAAAAATGTGTTTGTTTATCTTATTTCGTTTGATTGAATGAAAATTGGGAGAAGAGAAATATTATTTCTGGGATGGAAGACAAGAACTACATGAGAAATACACTCATATTTTAAGTTTGAATTACACTCATATCTCTTCTTATCTCAAAATATATATTTTTCTCCTTTAAAAAGTAAATATGTTGAGAAAATTATATTCTCATCTCTTATGAGATGCTTGATTACACACCACTTCCTTAAAAATTAAATATATTATTACATTGTAACCTATTTTAATGCAAATGTATATTTTAAAATAACAGTTAATTTTAAATCACCATTTTTTTCAAAAACAATTCAAGCCATCATTTACAAAATCAATTTTAATTTCTTTATAAATCCAAATTTCAATGATAATTAGATATTATATTGTTACTTTTATGACTTTATAATATAAAATTTTATTTTAATAAGTTTACTTTATAAATTTAATCATTTGTTCAATTTTTTGTTTTTATTAAATAAGTGGCACGAATGGTCTTTTACAATGTCCCCGAGGGGATTTAAAAAATAAAACTATTGATGAAATTCAATATTTATATTTTATCGCATTTCAATTCATAGTTTATGATATGTTGTTAACGATATTGTAAATAAAAAATGGATTAATATAATGCAAGTCTTGTTATATTAAAATGGGTTAAAAAGTTTAACGAGGGGGAGGGTAATGTAATTTACTCATCTCTTAGGGAAGTAAAAATTAGACTCATGAGTCTAACTTTTACTAATATATTTTGAACGAGAGGGGAGGGAGAATGAATATTTTAAAATAAGAGGAAATAATAGTGTAATTGAAGTATCTCTCGAAAGAATGAAGTGCAATTTACTTATACTTCTACGGTCAAAATCATAAATAAAAATTATTTAAGCACACTCACATCACAATACATATGATTTGATCATTCTAAAAATACACATTATTAAGTTATTATATGCTTTATCTTTTTCAACTTACATGAGTGTTCCCAAATGTTTGCATTTTTTATTGTGACCACAAAAGTGTTCTTTAGATTACCTTTTAGTAGAAAAAATATGTCTACCATAAGTTAAGTAAATATTGTTTTTGATAGATAACTTGAGTAAAGAGTAGTACATATTGACTAAGTTGGTAAGTAGACTAACTCATAAAGTTGTGGTTCAACTCTTATGGGCAACATGATTACCTCTTTGATGGTGATCTTTAAGTAACTATGTAAGCACTCACTAAACCTTGAGGCTTTCAAGAGATGGAAATCCACGACGGAAAATGAGACACGTTTGAAGATAAAAAAAACTCATAACTGATGATGGTAGTAAGACTCTGTTTGGTAAGGCTAAAAAGTTAGCTTATAGTTTATAGCAGATAGCTTATAAGCTCGTTTGACCAAAAAAGCTCTGTTTGGTAATGTTTTTTCACCACGAGCTTATAGCTTATTTCACGAGTTTATAAGCTATTTTTGGGACGCTATTTCAAGTAGCGTTTGAGCTTATAACTTATCATCTTTTATCCTATTTTTACCCTTATAATTTTAATTAAAACTCATATTTATCCTTTCTAATTTATTATACTTAAAAAAATACTACACAACGCTGATGTAAAATGCTACTGGACGGCACATTGCAGTGCAACAATGCTAATGTAGTGACATGTAAGTGACATATGATTTTTATAATTTTTAGTCCTCGTGATCTTAGTGCAGTTGGTAAGGACAAATGCATATTATATGTAGGGGTCGGGGTTCGGACACCCCACTTCTCCACATTAAAAAAAGTGTGAGTTTCAGCTGCTAGACTACCTGACAAAAAAAAATTGCATATTATGTTTTTTTTCTTCTATTCTTTTAATACTTTTGTATTTATCATTTTTAATCATATTGATAGATTATTTTTTACTTTGTCTATGAAATAAAATTTTATACTTTATTCATTCATAAAGTATAAAATACGATATATTGATTAAAACAATAAAGTTTAAACAAAAAATACGATATTGATTAAAATAATAAATTTAAATGACTTTTTTTTACACAAAACAGACGACATTTATTCATTCAAATTGATAGAGTACAACGATGCAATACAAATTCGATAAAAACAAAAATGATGAATATGTGAACAAACTCACAACATCAATGTTAATAGCATAAAACAGCAAAGTACATAAACCTACAAATATGACTATATTAAAATCTCCGGAATAAACATGCTTTCGGGTCTGCAATGTTGATGATGTCAAAGTCATTGGTTGGATCTGCACTGGGTCGAAGTTAATCTAACAATCTGAACCAAACAAACACATAAACAAGAGGGAAAAGAAAAACAACATCGCATAAAGACGACAAACAAAACAACGTCGCACTTTGACGACGAAATCACAAAAGGAAAACATAATTCGATGTGAAAATCACTTATTTAAATAAAAGGGAAGAAGAAAAACGATTTAGAGGGGTGATTTGGGGTCAAAAATTGACTCTAAACCACCCCATCTTTGATGGATGAAGAAGAAGAAATTTAAATGACTAAATATCATGATATTTATGACCATACATCCTTTTTATGTAAAGCCATCGTCTTTTTTTTTTTATTTTTATCCAGGGACAATCATCTCTTGTTAATTATACATGTGCTCCATACTCCATATCATGAAATTTAAATGACTAAATATCATGATATTTATGACCATACATCCTTTTTATGTAAAGCCATCGTCTTTTTATTTTTATTTTTATCCAGGGACAATCATCTCTTGTTAATTATACATGTGCTCCATACTCCATATTTTGGTATATAATAATGCATATACGTTTCCCTAAAAAAAAAGCATATAAGCTGTCTTAGAAAAGAGTTGTCTTCCAAAAATAATATTACATATAAGCTTCCTTGAAAGAAAAAAAATACATATAAGCTATAGATACCCTTCAATCAAAAATAACACAATCCTTCCTTCAAAAAAATAAATAAATAACACATTTAGATACCCTTCAAAAAATAATACATATAAATAATAATACAATTCCTGTAATAAAAAAGATGATAATAATACATTCCATTGTTACGTTTAATTTTTTAAGTATAAACATTTGGAAATAAGTAGAAAATAAATTTTAATTTTATAATATATAAATGATATATTAGATTAATAAATTTAAATGACTAAATTTTAAATACTTAATATAAACTTTATTATGAATTAAGAATACCATTTTATGTCATTTTACATTTATCAGTTATTTGAACCGCTAATTTCACCAAACATTTCAATTAGCTTATCAACTATAAGTTATCAGCTATCAATCATCACTTATAAGCTATCAGCTAGTTTATCAGCTATCCGTTATTTTTACCAAACATAGCCTAAATATGAAAATACTAGATTCAAAAAGTTATGCTATGAGCACAAGATCAAAATAGAAAGAACTATGTCAGGTATCCCAAACACAATGGTGTAGTGGGACATATCAACAGAACATTAATTGAGAGAGCAAAAATAAAAGTGTGTGTAGTTACACTTACCAAACCTGTTATGGATAGGAGCAGTCAATACATCATCGTTCTTGATCAACCGAGGCCGATTGTTTGACAAAATACTATAACGTGTACTAGTGTGGCAACAAGCAGTAATATTTATAAAAAGTTCATCTCCACATGGATTGTCTAGTTTCAACTCAATCACTGCGATTATGGTTAAGATATTTGTAACAAAAAAGGGGTTTTGCACATGGAAAATTGGTTGGTTTGATTTAATTGATAGAGGGAGAGAAATTGGGTCATGTTAGATTTCCTTTCCTGAACTATTTTGATAACTACAAACTATGAATCAAGTGATATTGATTATACCTAAACCAATGTCTTGGTCACTAACTCTCATCAATGGTTACTGCTTGATGACAAGTCATCTTATGTTATTCTTATCATGTTTTTCAGTCAATTTCAGTAGGTTTTACCAGCAGAATAGAGGAGCATTAGAAAAATTGCTTATGATTTCGGGACATTTATAATGTGTTCTATATTTGAGTATGTAATTGTATTCTTCCCGAAACATAGCAATTTTTGGATATTTTTTTGTCATTCACGAAGAAATCATGCATATCGATAAAGTAAGACATCGGAAGATTCGTGAAATCCTTGGGAAGATGAAGAATAAAGATTCAAAAGACCTTAGAAGATGTTACAAAGAGAGGAATTATGTTCTCAAGTTTTAAAACATCTTACATTGAAGCAAACACCCCAAAAGACGAAGGAACATGCATTTTCAGAACAAAACACACTCACATGCGCCCAGGCACACATAATGGGGTACCAAGTGCCAATGAATTTGTATTGGGTGCCTGGAGCATGAAAATAGGCGCCTGGCGCCTAAAAACCTCATTCACATGCGCCTGGCGCATGGTTCTAGGCACCTGGGGCCGGATCCTTTCCGCATAAAGTGTTGTTTTGTGACTTTTTGGTGTGAAAATCCTGGTATTTTAGCCCAAGTTTAGGTGAAAACTCCCCCTATAAATATTGCATTCTTCATTCACATTTTCTTATTCAGAACGAAGCAGTTCAAGAGGAAGACAAACACTATGAGCTTCAAGGGAGGAGTCTCTCTCCTCACTCAAGGTTTTTCTAAGGTATGTTTTATTTCTTTTGTAATTTGTTTTTAATTACCATGGGTAACTAAATCCTTTTAGGTTAGAGTTCTAAGATGAAACTTTATTTTGTTTGTTGGATAAATATTTAATTTAAAGTATTTATTCAGTTATATTCTGTTAGCCATTTAGTTTTATTGTAGTGTGTAAGATTTGTCTTCTCTAAAGCGTAACTCTAATTTATGCATCTAGGTAATGATAGGGCATAATACTGATATTCATATATGATAATCAAACCATAATTACCATAACGGTTAAACGTAATCACCATAAGTAATTATATAGATCTATAACGGTTTCATAATCAAACCCTCGTTTATCTAGTACTTACTTAGAATTGGTATTTAGTATTGCATTAGTCTGACTAAAAAGAGAGGACATTCAAAGAATTTTAATTACCACCAAACCTTTAAAGCAACCTTTTTATTTTCTACAATCAAATACCACTAGATTGTGCACAAAATTCAAACCTGCAACGCCTTAAACCTCTTGTATTGCTTTTAAATTAAATAAGTTAAGAAAATGTTAAGTTGACGACAATCTCTATGGAGACATAAACATAATATTTTATTACTTGTTACAATTTGGTGCACTTGTAAAATTTGTTATCCTCATCATCACAACCCCAACTTGAACATTTGCTTATCCACAAGCAAAATTACTTGTAAACAAAAACTCATAGAAAAATAATACACCTCCCTAAATGACAAAAATACCATAAATGAATTTTACCTCTCTGGTGATTTAGCTACCGATGTCTTTTGCATTTGCCTGCTTAGAATAGTATAATTTTCGACACTTCGAGTCAATCGATCCAAATGAATTATCACAATGATGACATCTAGAGTACAATCTTTTTCTAACTAAACCCACTTCCGAAACTTTGAATAAAGATATTCTATCCAGTCGACGTGCACATGACACTTGACCATGCAATTTGAAAGTATTCGAAATGTGAATCAAAATACATCATATACACATATTATTATAGGGCCTTCATGGTTATAACTTGGGTTACATAAATGGTGGATAATTTGGAAAAATAGTGCTAAATATTCGAGTTAGGTTTCTATTAATTATTTGTTTGTGATCTATTTAGCCTTTCCACATTTTTTAAGCACATTTGCCTAAATCAATTCAGAATAGGTACATAGAGAACATTTTTCTAAGGGACCTTATTTTTGAATTTTGTGGTCCTTTTTTCCATCATTTGTTTCAATTTTTTATTTTGAGAGACTTGTTGAACTTAGAATGTTGCTAATTCCATAAGCAACCTCCAACTTAATTTTTAAACCTATGAGAAACATTTCAATTGTTCTACCTAACTCCATAGAGGGTAAACAATATCAAAATAATTCCGAATGTCTAAATCGGCTTATATTGTGGTTTGTTAATGAAAGAAAATGAAAGTTGAAACTTGGCTTACCAAAGATATTATAATTCACATGGTGGCTTGAAAAAGACTCGTTACCAAAACATTGCATCAATGTGTGTATGTACAACCAATAAGCATGTAAAGAATAAGTACAAATTTCGGAAATGAACATATGGATGGAATCATTCATCCATAAAGAAAAAGTAGACAATAGACATAAATAATGCATTTATATATTTGATTCAAAGATCTCACCGGTCACGATGTGGTGAAGATTGTGCTAACTAGTTTATGGTCCTTCCTTCTTCATCCCTTTTGCACTTCTAAGCAGTGATTGTTGCGAATACAAAAGATTGTTGCATTATCCTCTACTGAGTGTCTAGTAGCTAGTAATAGAATACAACAAAGAATTGACATGGCCTCATGGATTGTTAAACAGAGTTCGAATTCATCCAAGAGAAATGTGCATACGGTGATAGTCAGAGTGCGATACATCTGGCAAAGAATTCAACATTTCATTTGAGAACAAAACACATTGGTCTTTGTTATCCAGTCATTAAATCTCTTCTTGAGGATGGAATGCTAACATTGATCAAAATTCAAGGAAGTAAGAATGCAGCAGATTTGTTAGCAAATATGGGGACTGTCTATAAACTGAAGTAGTGTTCAACTTCAGTTGGTCTATTAGAATAAGAGACCAGAGAAGGTTGTTGCATGATCAAGGTGTGAAGATCGACTGAAGCAACTTTTGACAAGCTATGAAGCACAATCTATGTCACAAACATCATGACACAACACGAAGACTAACAAATTGACACGAATAATAATTTAAACATAACATAAATCAATATAATTATATGTGTCGGTGTTGGATATCCACACATTTCGATATCAAAACATGTCTAAAGTGAAGAGTGTCCGTGTTTCCTATAAGTCACAAGATAAATTTGAAATCAGCCCATTTTTCAAAAATAATGTGGACTGCATTTAAGACCGAGTAAAAAAAAGTAGTGCATTGAATATTAATCATTTATTTTTTTAAATTAACTTTTTGAACTTCTTTTTAGAGGTTTTAAACCTTTGTTGTTTACTTTTTTTAAATAGAGTTGAAAAATAATCAGGATCAGTCCCCAAGTCATACTTAACGACGTACACACTGACTAGTATAACCAACAGATTTATATAATCACGTACATTAATTAATTGCGATGTTTGAAAAGTGTGCATCAAAAGTTATTATTGACAATTTGGATTCCTATGTCTCTCTATATAAAGGATTGCAGTATTGAAGGAAATGACACAAAAAAAAAAAGTGAATGTAACCATAGAATAGTTAACAAAAATGAGTTCCAATTCTAAGCAAAATAATCTTCCTACTAATGAGGTAGAAAAAGTTGATGATGCTTATCTTTCAGCATTGTTACTATGTTTTAGTAGGATTTTTCCTGCAATACTAAATGCTGCTATTGATCTCAATTTATTTGATATCATAGCTAAGTTACAAAATTCAAGTGAACATTCTAGCTTTTCTGCTTCTGAAATTGCTTATGAGCTTCCAAATCAACACCCTGAATTGGCTGAGAGGCTTGAACGTATGTTGACTGTGTTGGCCAGTTACTCTCTTCTCACTTGCTCCATTCGTACCAATGAAGATGGTAAGAAAGAAAGAGTTTATGCTCTCTCATCAATTGGTCAATACTTTGCATGTGACAGTGATGGAGGCTCTTTAGCTCCACTCTCAACATTAATCCATAGAGGGTGTAACAGCGTTTGGTAAGTACTAGCTACTAGCTAGTAGTAATTTTTTTTAATAATAAAAATTTAAATTGAAGTTCTTCAAAAAAAATAAATAAATTGAAGGAATAGTGTGTCGATCCAAACTATAAAAAAATCATATAATTCATAGAATACTTACTAATTTGTTCACATTTATCTTCTTTCGGGTTCGAACTTGCAACTTGCGCATCTGAATTCTTACCTTCTAACACTAATCGATCGTATGAAGTTATAGATAGTAGTAATTTATTGTAAACTTTATTTTATAATGAAGTTTATCCTTCAATAATTTAAGAGGTATCAGGCATTGGATCTGAAGGGTTCGAGTTAGAACCACGCTAACATTCTTGAAGAGAGATAAAAAAATTATCTTTTTGCTTTTACTTTTTATATTATAAGAAAATATTAATATTTTAATTGTTATTATATTATTTTTCAACTTCATAAAAAAAAATTGACAAAACTTCATCAAATTTTGAAAGCTTCCCTTTAACTTCATCAACGTCTTTCCATTTTGTTTGTGTGTTAACCCACTTGTTTTTAGGGAAATTAGGTGTTAGTAATCCGGAGTTCGATTGAGATGTAAGTAAAATATGACCATAAGTTGTTTTACGTAGGAGTCGAACTCGAATTCTCCAAAACGGTTTGTCTTTTAATTAAACTCATCATTAGCTACTTGAACTAAATCTTTCCATTTTTATTTTAGTTAATATGCAATTTGTTAACTTTGAAATTAATCATTACCAGATGCTCATGTCCATTTTTCAATGTCTAAATAAAAGATGGTTAAAGAAAATTTATGTTTTCTTCAAAACTCTTCTTTAACTTCTTTTCATGTCCATATATTTCTGAATACTATTTTCTCCAAATGATGCTCTAGTATCCACTATTTTTTTTGGAGACTGTCCACTATTTTGTTGCTTAATGCCTTTGTTGCTTGTTGACTGTCCACTATTTAGGAGAATTTTATTTCAGTCCTAATCAGTCATAAAGGAGGTCTTTTACGATGTGTCCAAAATTTATTTTTGGATAAATTTTGTCTAAGAAAATATCTTTCAATTTGTATTTTCAAAACTGTGGTACTAAAATAATGGAGAGAATAACAAACGAGGAACTTAACCTTTTTTTAGTAATTTAGTGACTAAAAATTCACCTCTTAAAATAAATAAGTGGGATGTTCGAGGTTTGAATTTCGACCCTTGTACACATAATACAATATTTTTATCAAGTGAGTTTAGAGGGATAGTTTTAAAAATAAAATGTTTTAGAATGAAAAAGAAGTTATCAATAAGTATTTTTCGTGAGGGGGGGCAACTCCTACTGAAATTCAACAAATTGGGTCAACAGGGAATCCAAATTTAATTAATGGGTCAACAATTGATATTTTTCGTGACTATAACAATTAATATTTCGTGACTATAACCATCATATACAAATATTATAGAGACTAAAACGAATCATAGAATATAAAAGTATTTTTTTATATATATTTTGGAACCAAAACAAAAATTTATAGGACTAAAAGTAAGAAAATATATATATTTTTATGGTAAAAAATTATAATATGATTTTGTGCTCTTGCAGGGGTGATGCAAAGGATGCAATTTTGGATCCTGATGTCAAAAATATTTTCCAAAGTATCAATGGGACATCATTTTATCAATACACCAAGACAAACAAAGAATTGAATGATACTTGTAACAAAGCAATGGCTCATTCTGGTCCACTAGAAATTAAAAGGATCCTTCAATTTTATAAAGGATTTGAAGGAGTCTCAACGTTGGTTGATGTTGGTGGTGGAGTAGGAAAGACCCTAAAACTCATTATCTCTCAATATCCTTCAATTAAGGGAATTAACTTTGATATGCCACAAGTTGTTCAAAATGCACCTTCTCATCCAGGTAAAATATACCAATCTCTTAAAATAAATTTCATTCCAATACTTTTTTTATAAGGCAAGAAATAGGTTGGGTATCAGGGAGAGTCAGGAACGATTTCATTCCAATGCTATAATAACGAGAATATAAAACAAAAACAAAAATTGGCCCTTTACTATATTTTAAAGTATGAAATTTTAAGGCCCTTTACTTTCACATTACTTTTCTAATTTTTATTTTAATTATAAATTTGTCACGTTAATTTTTAACTTGTTTACTATTTTTCAAAGGTTTGTATTGAAATTAAAATACTGAAAACAAACAATATTGTTTTCAATTTTGTGGTACAAGTTTTTAAAATAGAAAAAGAGCTGAAAATTAAAGCGACAATTTAATAAATTAAACTCATAATTTAAACAAAAAACATGAAATAAAAACAGTCAAACAGATACAAGTTTTCGCAAAGTAAATAAACCAACAAAGCCTAAGGAATAAATGGAATATTTGTGTATAGCCAAAAACAATAATTATTGTTAAAGAGTCTCACATTGGATAAAAGATAGTTTGACTCTGACAATATATTTATAAATGAGGACAATCATTACCTCACAAACTACTTTTTTGGAGGTGTAAAGAGTTGTGTTACACCAACCACGATTTTTTTCTTAGAACTACCATAAACTTTTATTGTGTTTGTAGGGCTGGAGCATGTTGGAGGAGATATGTTTGAAAGTGTTCCAACTGGTGATGCCATTGTACTAAAGGTTGGTCTACAATGATATAAATAAAATAGATAATTTAAACAATTTGGTATAGCATAAAAAAAAAACCTAATCATTTTATTTTTCTTTATTAATTTCAGCTTGTATGTCATAACTGGGCAGATGAAGAATGTGTGAAGTTTTTAAAAAATTGTCACAAAGCTTTACCAAAACATGGAAAGGTGATTGTTTTGGATTATATAATTCCAGAGGTCCCAAACCCTAGCAATATGTCTAAGCATGCTTGTGCTATTGACAATCTCATGTTTTTAGTAACAACTGGAAAGGAAAGAACTGAAGAAGAATTTGAGAGCTTATGTAAGAGAGCTGGATTTTCCAAATTTCATGTGGCTTGCAGTGATGTCTCGGCCTTGTCTGGAGTGATGGAATTTTATAAATAATAAAAGTTACTTACTAGTAACTTGAAATCTTGATATATTGTTAGCAGTTAATTTTATGAAATTTAAGAGTAAGACAATAATTTCATAGCAAAGAATAAGGATAATTGTGTCCAAGCTTTGTAAGATGTAATTTTCAATGTTTCTTATGTTTGTTGTAATAATTTATATATCAAGACTATTTATTCACGAGTTGTATTATCGACATAAAATACTTTATATCTTCTTTTTTTGTTTATCTTTTTGAGATTATTTTCCCATATAAAAATAATCAATAAATTTTTTTACTTTTGATGAAATTATTTGTCTATTTTATATAATACATATAAAATACTTATAAATTATACCTTGCAAAATAAAATTACCTCTTCCGATAAACATTATCATCCATCATCTCTTAGAGTTTGTAATTGCTCCTTTGTGATGTTAACCAAATTCATAGCATTGACGATGTCTTATCTTTCCTTTGCAATGCTTGTGACAATTCATTTGAAATATCTAAGACTTTTTTCATCAAATGTAATGTGAGTGCAAAGTCAAAAGTATTCATTAGAATTAAAAGACTATTTGATCGGCCTTTTCTATTTGACCAATTAATGCATGATCTATTAACATTTCAAGAACATCAGTACAGAACTATTCATCAAAGTCACCAAAGTTGCAAAGTGAGAACTCCAACAAGTATTAGCAGAAAGCTTCGTATTAGTTTCTTGATTCAAACCTCTTCCACCGACAATTTCTTCATTCTCCAATGCTTCCTTAACAAGAATATTTTGTCTCACAAAGCATGTCAATCCATTTGTAAGATCCTCCAACAACATTTGTTAAAGTAGTTACTTCTCTAAAGAGAGATTTAACTTGTAGGTGATCTCTCAAAATAGCAATCAATGCAAGTTAATATTTATGAGCAACACAGTGCACATAAAATGCATATGAACATTCCCTTAGGGTCCGTTTGGTTCGAGAGTTTTTGAGGGGAGGGGCGGGGAGGGGAGGAGAGATTTTTAATTTGAAGTGTTTGGTTCAATTTTTAGAAGAGGAGGGGAGGGAAGGGGAGGGGAGCAAATCTTTTTAAAATTTGATTGCATTGTCATAATTATCCTTAAATTAATTTCAAATCTCAATATTAACCTTGAAACAACTTTTATTATTATTAGGTTATTTTATTCTTATAACAATTATTATTATTATTTTGTTATATTTTTTTTAACAACTTTTATTATTATATTATCTATAACTCTTATTTGTTACATCTAAAACCACTTTTACTACTACTTTGTTGATGTCAACGGCCTTATTATTATTATTATTATTATTATTATCTTATTTTAATTCAATTTATTATTGTGTGTTGATCCTCTTTTTTTTAATGTTAATTCACCAGTTCATGTCTTGTTGTGGAAAATATATGTGTCAGTTTGAGATTAAATAAGCAGCTTAGATGTGTGTTTGTCATTGGTTGGTCTCTGAAATTGTAAAATCAAGTAGTTTCTTTTATTTAATTAAGTTTAAGGGTAAAACAGTAAAATAATTTTAAAATCCCTCCCCCTCCC
>Ga0228711_1008807_pt1 | contig 13972 bp, 11 predicted proteins | sample MedpolnodulmetaG_2_FD_177996 | JGI IMG/M metagenome (GOLD analysis project Ga0228711, IMG submission 177996) | Root nodule microbial communities from Medicago polymorpha collected in Santa Monica, California, United States - brown nodules | ecosystem: Host-associated > Plants > Roots > Nodule...
ATACAACATTTAAACTCAGTCATAAACAAGAAAAATACAATATCTTTTACAATTGTCCATAATTAAATCAAACCGACATTTGGTTCAAAATACACAAAAGTTTGAAATTCATCAAAACGTTACATAATGTCCATAATTAAGTGTCCATAATTAAACAACACATTACAACTCATTACATATCATTAAATTAAACAACACATTCAACGCAACTGCATATGGAACGAACATACATATATAATATATTATTTTCCACCATATCCCGAAACATAAATTCGACGTCGCTATCGTCTTCAATAAGCCAAGGCATATAGCTTGCCGTTTTCCATGCGTATTCATCTCTATCTTCTCCTAGGTCTATACATGGCATTTGACCAAACAAGTGACGTGTATATTGATTTTCACCAAGATGCTCAAAATAAGTGTTAAGTTGTGCCTTCAAATCATCAAGAGAGTTGGTCGGCGTTATCATAACCTTAATTGTCTTTTTAAAAGCGGAGTACCTAACACAATCTTCAATTTTTGCAACCTCAGGCATGTTTCACTTCACAAAAGCTTTATGAAAAAAATCATACATTAGAATGAAATTAAATGAAATGTAATAATGAATAAATCAAATGCGTAAACATTAATAACGAATAAATAAGTAATGCACTAGTTTCACCACATAAAAGTCATATTATCACATATATATCAATATAAATTACATAATGTTACCTATATATTGGCCTCAAAAAATTGATATTACAATTTCGACCCCAAAATATACGTCGGTGTAATTTCTACAAAAAAAAAGGACTAACATCGACAAAAAAATCACTAATGCATTTGCATATAACTCTTGAGTGGGCGATTCAACCATAGCTTTCCATGCCCTCATTATCTTCTTGACAGCATCACGATGTTTCACCTCTTTCCCATCCTTTTTTCCCAAAAGATATTTACAATCTAAGATGCACCTTTGTTTTACATTTGTTTGCACATGAAAGTAACAATTCATTGCATAACTTTCGGGGAAAACATTTCCAACCGCTTTCATCAAAGACATATCCCTGTCAGTCACAATCACCTTAGGCATATTCATCTTTGACGTAAGAAGTTTACGCAACATTTTTAAAACCCAAACAAAGTTTTCCTCTTTTTCATGTGTCACAAATCCAAACCCAACCGAACATGTCAAATCGGTTGAAGTGACCCCAACTACCTCAAACATTGGCATCTTGTACGTGTTGGTTTTGTAGGTGGAGTCCATAACCAAAACCGTTGGAAATTTTTTAAACAACTTAACAGATGTTGGATGAGCCCAAAAGATATCTTCAATTGTAGTACTTTCACTCTGTGTTCTTGAGAAATAAGTATAGTTGTGCTCCTCCAACTTTGAGATTAGATATTGCAACGACTTCTTGTCACCTCTATTTGCCTTTCATATTTGTTGACTTCATTGTACACTTGCTTGATATTTGTCATGCAATATGGTCTTTTGTTTTTCAAATTTATCAAAATATTTCTTGGAAGCATCTTGCTCTTGGTCAAGTTACGTACAATCTTCTTGCCGTCCTCCTTTAATCTACCGGCAAGAATGTGTCCTTCTAAAGTCGGCTCCATCGCATGGTTGTGAACTCCATTAAGAATGTTCAATCCCCATTCATTTGTTTGCCTACTAAGATATCCACTAACCATGAACAAGCACCCACATTTTCTTGAGCTCGTTGTCGCATGCTTCGGTTTTTTTTTCCGGCACTTTATGAGCTCCACTCCTTTCACACACTAGGTGCAATATTGGATTGATCAAGCTTGATCTTTGTGTAACAATTGTAAATCTCACCTTATTTGCTTGACGACGTGCCCACTCAAGCAATTCTTCTCTATCTTTCCACTTAACGTCGTCTGAAAAAAACTTAGCGTGTCAACTTCGTGGGCATGAAGTGGGAGGACACGAAAGTCAACATATTTAGAAGCTTCAACATGGACGGAAACTCCATCAATGTTTGGTTTGACTTCAACCTTAGGCGGTTTGACATCTTCGGTAATTTCGACAAAATTTGGTTTTGTCTCTCCCGGAACATCTTCCGCGTTCTCTACCATTACTATAATTAAACAACACAAAAATATGAATTAGCAACTAACTAATGCATAAACATCAATATCATAATGAATGAAAACAAAAAATAAACAAAGATATTTTTTTTTGGAAAATGGCAGTAGCTGCTGCCTTTTCTGCGTTTTTCAAAATTTTTTCCAAGTTTTCCTGGGCAGTTAACTGCCGAGGTTTACCTTGGTAGTTAACTGCAGAAATTCCCATAACTCGGCAGTTAACTGCCGAGGTTTCCAGTGTTCTACGTAACCTGACGAAATAATCAACAAAAACAGCTAAAAATCAACCGATTAAAATGCTTAATATCCGTTTTTTTACGTCAAAAGTGTGTTGATACCTCCTATGCAGTTTTGGATCAAGATTTGGTGGAAAAATTATTGGATTTGAGTGTTTAGATGGAAGAGGAAAGAAATGTGATGATGAAATAGTGTGTAGGGGGAGCAAGTGACTGTTTCATCTGATGAAACAATTTTCTCGACAGTTTACTGCTGAGGAAAAACCTCGGCAGCTAACTACAGCCGGTTTTTGAATTCCTCGGCAGTTAACTACTGAGGAACAATTTCGTATTTTACTCGTGTGTCTCAACGTTATGATATGTGTGAACAACAATCTTGTAACTAGTGTCATAGTTTTACCCTTCTTTTTGCAATATGAACTTAATCTATAAGCTAAACTTAAAATATGACACAGCCAAACAAAGCTTAAGAATGAACACGAGTGGGACTGTAGTAGCAGTAGAGGGGCGTTTGGTTTGTAAGAAGTTGGAAGAAGAATACACAGAATCATCAGTTCGAAACAAAGAAAGATGGAGATGCAACAGCTTCTTAGCATGGGTTTTCCCGATGAGTTAGCTGCACAAGCCTTAGCTGCCACCGGTGGTAAATCCACCGTCAAAGCCACTGAATGGATTCTTACTCATAAACCCCCCAATTCCACTATTCACACCCCTTCTCCTTCTCTTTCTCCTTCTTCTGCTTTTCAACCCAAACTCGATCGTTTCTTCCAAACCCCACAACAACCCATTCAAGCAGAACAAGACCAAACTGAAGAACCAAACAAACGAATGAAGCATTCACCAACACAACAAAACAAACCCTCATTCTTCTTCAAACCAACTTCCAAGAAACAACAACCTCAAACACATGAACCATTGTACGAACGACTCCGACCCAGAACACTCGACGAGGTTGTTGGACAAGATCATCTCTTATCAACAAACTCAATTCTTCGTTCATCAATTCAACGCAAACGTCTACCTTCAATCCTCTTGTGGGGTCCACCTGGTACAGGTAAAACCACCATTGCTAAAGCCATTGTTAATTCATCATCAACAACAAAAGATTCAGCTTTGTATCGTTTTGTATCTTTGTCCGCGGTTACCAGCGGTGTTAAAGATGTTAGAGATGCTGTTGATGAAGCTAGGAAAGTTAGAGTTAAAACAAATCAAACTACTGTTTTGTTTGTTGATGAGGTTCATAGGTTTAATAAATCTCAACAAGATTCATTTTTACCTGTTATAGAAGATGGTAGTATTGTTTTTGTTGGTGCTACTACTGAAAACCCGTCTTTTCATTTGATTACTCCGTTGTTGTCGCGTTGTCGTGTTCTTACTCTTAACCCTCTTCAGCCACATCACCTCATTTTGCTTCTCAAACGTGCTGTTAATGATACTGAAAAAGGGTTGGTGAAAAGCCTCGGTTTTGGTTCTTGTAAAGTTGATGTTAGTGTTGGTGAGGATGTGGTTGATTTTATAGCTAATAATTGCGATGGTGATGCTCGTGTTGCTTTGAATGTGTTGGAGATTGCTGGTGTTAATGCGGCTGCGCGAGTGGAGCATGATAGTGAAGAATGTCAGGAGGTTGTTGTTAGTGTTAGTGTTGAGGATGCAAAGGAGGCGCTTCAATGCAAGCATCTTGCTTATGATAAAGCTGGTGAAGAGCACTACAATTTGATTAGTGCTTTGCATAAGTCTATGAGGGGAAGTGACGCTGATGCAGCGATTTATTGGCTGGCTAGAATGTTAAAAGGAGGTGAAGAGCCGCTTTATATTGCACGTAGGCTTGTACGGTTTGCAACTGAGGATGTTGGTTTGGCTGATCCTTTAGCTCTTAATCAAGCTGTTTCGTGTTACCAAGCTTGTCACTTTATAGGAATGCCTGAGTGTAATGTGATTCTTGCACAGTGTGTTGCTTACTTGGCTTTGGCTCCAAAATCTATAGCAGTTTATAGAGCAATGGGAGCTGCTGAGAAGGTAGTGAGGGAATCAGTTGGACAGAATGAAGGGGTGCCTCTTCATCTCAGGAATGCACCAACCAAATTAATGAAGGATGTTGGGTATGGGAAGGGATACATATATACTCCTGACAACCCTTCCGCAACACAGAGCTTCTTGCCACCCTCCCTTCAAGGGTTCAAATTCCTTCATTGGCCTGACAGGGATCCCTCTGAATCTGATGCGTGAAAATGTTCATTTCTAGATCAGAGTTTTTGTGTCATTTTGTTCCTCTTTTTTTGTTTAGCACAAATTTCTCCACTATCATCTTTTTGTCATTGCAAATTGTGTAGTATAGGTAAGTAGTGGTTGGAGAACGGCTATCTAAGGCAAGTGTAACACATGATGTAGGTTTTGACTCAATTAAATGCTCATTTTGATGAACTTACTCTTAGAGTGTGTTTGGTTAGGGGATTTTAGCGAGTTAATGTAATTTCTTGGAGTAATTAAAATGCGTTGGATCAAAAATCAGTGTTTGGTTAATATATTTAAAGCATTTCTGAAATTCCCATCATTTTGTAAAGAATTTTACACGTCGTTTAAGCTCTTGAGCTTCAATAACTCCGATACATTTCTTTGCCTTTAATTCTTTGAGGACTTTTCCTATTGTTGAGATTTTTACGAAGGTTAGGGAAATGAAAAAATGAAGTGGTTTATTTCATTTTAGCTTACCTATAAGTGCAAAATAGTGGAATTTCACGATGTTTTTCTGATAATGTGTCATTTTTCTTCTACCAGTGTAGTGTTGTACTGTATGAATGTGTAGGGAAAGTCTGTTGAATTGAAACTTGATTCCTTTTTCTTTTCCTTTTTGTTGTTTTTCAAACTAAATAATCATTGTTTCTTGTTTGTAATTTTGTATGTGCTTTTTAAAATTGTCAAATTTTTGTGATTCTTTTGATGAAACTGCAGAGTCTTTCACCCTTCACTGGCTTCTGTTACCGTAGACAATGTTTTGGATTTGAATTTGTTAAATAGAGGCTATAGCGCTATATCATAGCGTAAATTGAACAAATCGCTGTTGTTCCGCAATACGCTATTTGGTACAAAATGTTGTCAAATTGCGGCATTATAGCTCTGTTGCATAGCAGAGTTTGACCAAACCACTATTTCCTGGGATTCGCGATCGACAACATTGAATTTTATTCTGATTCATCCTATTCCCAGCCATATTGATTTGGTGGTAATTTTTTCTCAATCTGAAGTTGATGTATGATTTTGCTCAGTTGGTGCATTCAAATTCTTGTGCTTAGTCCTGTGTGTGGTTTTTTTCCTTCCTTCATATAAAATTTCTTTTGCAGAAACATACACATGTTTATACCACAGATAGAAATTCAGTTTGTTGGTTCTTCATCTATGGAATAGTTTAATTTGTATCTTTAGTCACCAGCCTATACAATGTGTAGTAAAGTTCTATATCAAAGCTCTGCTGTGTTTTGGGGTTCTCCACCTCCTCGTCCTCTTGTTCGAAGGAGCTAGCTAGGAAGCTTGTTAATCATGTTTAATCTTAATTACTGACTTGTACTTGTGCAATATGTTCTACTACCTCTGACTTGTAAGAATATATGTATAGCAAGGTTAGGATTATTTGTTTTGTTCATTTGTTTGTTGCTTCTAAAACACCCAATAGAATCTTCAAATGTGATTAATCATCTTTTGATAATTTTTTACTAGTTAGTTTGTATGTTTCTCTTTATCTGTCTATCTAATTATGTTTTTTTTTGGTAGATTAGTTTAATTTCGATACTCTTGGTAAGTAAGGATGAAATTTGAAATGGTCGCAGCCCTGTTCTATATTATACAGAAATCTATGTAAGCATATGTTGTTTTGTTTGACTCTTTACATTAATGTGTTATATTTGTCCATATACTCATTTAGCACTTGATTGACTGAGAAAATGGTTATGGTTTTTGGCAGTTGTGCGTCAACTCAACATTTTTGAAGCCATGTTTGAATATTATGGATTAGATTTTGATTAGTGGCAAAACATTATTTGAGGTGGGAGCTAGGATTTGTGTTAGTATGAGAGACAAAGAGGTTGTTAGAGGATGAAAAATGGATAAAAGGGTATGAAGAAAAGAATGGAGGAATGGGATTAAGTTGAAGAGGGAAAGTGGTAGCAGGGACAGAGAACAAAAATAACTGCTACTTTGTGCAGTTGATAACATTGAAATGAACCAAGTGCTTTGTCTCTTTAGGGTCAATTATGCCTTTCTCCCTTTATTGTTTCTTTTTGTTTGAAATTCAGATTGCAAGTTTTTTTTTTATTACCACACTTCTTGCACCACTTCTCAACCTTTATGATGCTAAAATGTGCACTTTGCTTACTGGCATAGTTTTAGTAATCTTGCTTTTGAAGATAAATTTAATATCTTTTATTTTGTTTATTTAGTAATTATAATAGGGTCATGATAACAAGTGCCCTAAAAGTAGTTGTTTTGCATTGGAAACTACAATTTTTAAACTTTTATAAAGTTGAACTCACCACTTTTCACCATTTTCCAACACAATATTTCTATTTTTGTTCTTTTAACCAATGCCCTAATCACTTATGAACTAGCTGCTTGAAGAAGCTACCTTTGTTTTATTTTTTTGCAAAATAGATGGGCCCTTGGGGAATAATGGGTGGTATAGTGGACACAGATTCAGGACAGTGGTGGTGAGAACTGCTTTTTGCTGGTTAAATGTTTCATACTTCATGCCTTGATTGCTTTGTTTAAACTGAGGAATACTGGAGTTATTTAGTTTACTGATAAGACAGTGGTGGTGAGCACTGCTCATGGCTTGAAGTTTGCTCAGTCCACAATTGATCACCATTCAAAGGGTATCACTATCAAGGACTTGGCTTGCCAATTTGCCCATCCTCCACTGCAGGTCAACGCTGATTTTGGGTCTGTTATGAATTTTTTGTCCAAGTACTTGCAGAGCAAAGCTCTCAATTATCATTAGGTTAGCAATGCTGGTTTTGCTCCTGTTTCTTGGTGCTTGTTTAATTTTTAGGCATCATGCTGACATGTTAAACAGGTTACGTACTAGCAAGTTTTGACATGTTGACTTAAGTTCTATATGTACGCATGTTCAGCTAGTTCTCGTAGTATCATTCATATACTCAAAACTTGAGAGACATGAAACAAATAGGTGCGGCATGCTGACTTAAGACTAACACCTCGTAGTTATTGTCAATGACTAAACAGTAGGTTCTCATCTCATCTATAATCTATAAAGGAGAGAAGGAAGGGGAACATGTGAAACCGTTAGTGAATGTGAAGGGAATAATGACCTCATGGTAGGAGTAACTAACTGTGTACGTGGCAGCATGGGAGTGGAGGAAAAGATTGAGAGAATCAGTGGAGAGAAGGAAGGTGTTGAAAGATTAGGAGGGGTGTAAAGAAAACCAGACTGGTTTTGGAGTGAGAATCGTTCTCATCTCAGTAGGGATATTCTTACAGTGAGAATATCATTTATCTTCCTTATATTTTCCCTTTTGCAAGGAGATTATTCCTGCATTCATTGTTCTTAAAATACTAGTCATTGTAAGAGGTAAATCCTCAGTTTGTTTACACTTCACATCAATATAATCAGTCTTCTACTGTATTGTTCTGTTACCATATTTTGTGCCTATTATGCACCTACCAAGTTTTGTTATTAAAAGAGCTTTATATCAGAAATTTAAAGCAATTTTCTAGTGGTCTTATCATGTTGGATTCTCAGTTTTAAAGTTGTACCTTTTATTCAGTCTTATTACTGCTGTCCTGTTGTTAAGTTAGCAATTGGTCCACTATGCTAATAACTACTTTTGAGATGGCAATATCTGAATTAAAAATATTACAGCCCTTTAACTTCCTGGTACAGAAAGCATTCTGCAATAAGTGAAGCAACCAACCTTTAGACTGTGGTGATAATTGAAAGAATTAGAAAGCAATTCCAGTTTTTTCCCACTAATCACATCTTCCATTCAAGTACTCACGCACTCTGGTCAAAGCTTATTCAATCTTTCACAAAATTAGAGTTCATGCAATAAATTTAGAAGCAATTAGAAAAGATGGAACTTTGTTTAGGATGATTTCTACGTCCTAACAATTTTCAATCAAGTGCTACAATGCCCTTACATAGCCGATAATAAGAAAGATTATGGCCATGGGCTTATGTCCCATGTAACGGATATAGCAGACAAAAATCAAAATGTTGCTCCTGCTAGTTTTGAGAAGGAAGACAAACTGCGAAGATATTCTCTCTATTCCTAGTAACAATTAGTAATTTTACTATTTGAGTCAACATGATTGTAGGCTTGAATAAGATGGGAATTGTTGTTGGCTTAGAATTGTGTTGAACTTTGAATTTGTAGGAAAAGGGGTGATTAATTTCTCTGGTATATAAAACCATAAGTAAGACATGTCAGACTTCAAACAGAGAAGTCATGTTCTGCCATTTAGATTCTGAGTCAAAACTCATGGTATACATTTAAAATTTTGGATCACAGTATCAAGAAACTTGCATGTTAGAAGTCGCTTAGCAAAGATAGTAAGATTGCATTACTTCTAAATAGCAATAGATAGTTCTTGCACACAATAGGGCAATCTCCAAACGATAGAAGCATGATATATGGACATCCTAGGGAATCAGATACCAGCTCCTATTCCTCTGGATCCTATATTCATTACATAATTAGTACCATTAATACAGTGAACCTTATGTTACAAAAATACAACAAAAGGAATATTAGAGCTTAATTTTTGTAGGTGCTTCCAACTACTAATTCTGTCTTAACCTTCATTATAAAAGTGTTTACATATTGTTATTATTAACTAGAGAAGTGTTTAGATGTTGATAAGATTCAGGTTCTGTGAGGTCAACACTCATACACAGAATTAGTTTAGGATGTTCATATTATACTTGTTCTGATGCATCAAATTGCAATTTTATCGTTTTTGATATAAACATCAAACATGCAAATAATGCAACATCTTTCAAATGCAGCTAATATTGAAACCTTCGAGTGACGAGCCATTGCCCGGCCCAGCATCAGATTCAAATGCCATGGATTTAACCGAAGTTGATATTCGCCTCCCTATGCTCGTCTATGTTTCCCATGAGAAACAACTTGACTATGATCACAATAGGAAATCGGGGGCTATGAATGCCTTGGTTCGAGCATTAGCCATACCGCCCAATCGTCCTTTCATACTTAATCTTGATTGTGACCACTACATTTCTAACTCTGAGGCAGTGAGGGAAGGCATTTTCTATATGATGGACTGCGGTGGGAACAGGATCTTCTATGTTCAATTTCCTCAAAGGTTTGAAGGAATTGACCCATCGAATCGAGATGCCAATCACAACACTGTATTCTTTAATGTCAATATGCAAGCTCTGGATGGTATTCTGGGTCCTGTATATGTTGGTACTGGATGCTTATTTCGAAGAACTGCACTTTATGACTTTGTTCCGCCCTTCAAGACAAAAAATTCCTCAATAGTTGCCTCAGTCCCTTTGAGGAGTGGTGGTAGCATTGATAATGAAGAAATGAGTAATGCTCTTATTCCTAGGAAATTCAGCAACTCGAGTTTTTTTGTTGATTCAATCAGGGTGGCAGAGTTTCAAGGGTGACCACTTGCTAATCACCCGTCTATAAAAATTGGACGTCAACCTAGTGCTCTAACAGTTCCTCAAGATCTTGTTGATGGCGCTTCTATCGCTGAGGCGATCAGCGTCATCTTGTGTGGGTTTGAAGAGATAAGGCCGAATGGGGAAATATAGTCAGATTGATTTACGGGTCAGTAACCGAGGATGTTGGGACAGGCATTGTATTCAGGATCAAGTGCTGGTTTGTAGGATCGTACGATCCTACATTCCATGGCACCTCAATCATGCTTCGACTTTACTCAGGTTTGTTTTTGCTCTGTTTTCCTCTGTTTGCTCTTTTTCTCCTTTGTTTGTCCTCTATTTTCTGTTTTTTTGCTTGGTTCTTCTGTTTTTCCTCTATTTTTTCTGTTTTTTCTCCCTCAACTCTATCAACAACCTACCGATCCTACTTCATGAAAAGATTTAGTGGATTTTAATGGACTAATGGATTGTTTTGATCCATCGATTAAGATCCAAATCCATATCCATCCATTTTGCCACACTTACCTTAAATATGCCACATTCATTTACTTATTTTTATGGGTACATTAGGAGGTTCTAATGCGTATGTAGGGGAGGGGAATAAGTGGCCTATGTTGGGTATCGAACCTCTGACACAATCACTGTTCTCAATCTTAAAAGACTCAGTACAGTGACAGTCAAGCTAGGATCATGTTTTTTTTTGTTTTGACAAAGCTAGGATCATGTTTGTTTGCTTATCTATTGGCCAATTGCCAAATTTTACTTTGATTGGTTTGTAGCATCATAGTAAGCAACTCTTTTGGGGGACATATATGCCATCTGCATATAAATGTTCATCTTTTAATGTTTGATTAGTTTGAGGATATGGTGGAATGTCAGTGTAAGTTGTATAAGGTTGATATGTTCACAATCTAGATTGCAGTTTGTGCACTGGATTTCGTAGTGCCTTGCTAAAACTCTATCCTGTTTAAGCCGTGTTCTATTTTTTCTTTTTGGTTATCTCTTTTATCGTTAAACCGGTGATTTGTGTATCTTGATTTGCAGGCTAGGCTAAAGCCATATAGATGTACTGATATAACTAGTATTTGAAATGTAATTTGGGAAACAGATTGTTTACCATTGGGATTTATTGTACTTATGAATGAATGGATCTTGCGAAAAACTTTTACTATGTGATTTGATTTATTGAGCTTTAAGGATGCAAAATATATGTTAGTTAACCTTGGGAAAAGTTTTATATTTTCAACTTGCATTATTCATACGTAATTTTTAAACTCAAGTGAATAGAATGTGGAATTCTGCTCTTTACCCAAAGCAAAGTAAATGAATATGGACATTTACTTTGGGAATGAGCAAAACTGTTTCGGTAAAGAGCAGAATTCTAGAATGTGTGTATTTGAAGTAAAATTTCAAACTACTTTTGAATGTAATTGTGATCATAGCAGCTAGCAACACCTATGCAACTGAATACCACTTTTTCTTTTTTCTTTTAGCTTGTAATGAACTGTGATTATGTGCATTATTTGGTTTTTTGTCTCTACTTTTCAGCACTGGTATTTTGGTCACAACCAGCTCTCATACCCTCATCAATTGTGTTTTGTATCGACTTTTGTATAACATGTAACATGGTAGCAGTAGATGAGTGTAGGGGCTACATGTCTTTTTTTACTCAAGGAGTGGTAGTTTTTTGGTCTTTTACATTGCCATATTGGCATTGTAATTGATATGTTATTGTTGTTGTGATTCACAGTCCTTAATTATAGTTAATATTGCGTCAAAGAAATTAAAGTTAATATAAAATGTCTTAATAATTAAATGAAATAGATTAAGATAGTTTAATAAACGATTTTGCATTTCAAAAAGTCCGAAAAATAAAAGTTACATCAAATAATTTAAAAAGAAAATATTAATTTTTAAAAAGTCTCACTCATAGAGTTCATTTTAAGCTTGAATATTGATTGAGACGACCTCACGTACACAACATATTCTAAGCTAGTTTTTTTGTTTTTAATACCAAATTTCATGTATTACGTCTTCTAGAGTGTTTGAATGAATGGTAATCGGCGGATCAAAATAACTCATCATCGACTAAAAAATCTTTAAAAAAATTCAATTCAATTCATCTATCAAAAATAAAATCCTTTTACATTCCTGTCCATATAAAAATCCTTTTGTATTATCAAATGGATGGATTGAATCCAATCCACTAACAATTAGATTTTATAGTAAATGGATTTTATAATGAATGTTGTTGAAACAGTAAATTGTAAAGTGTGAGAAGTAATTGGTGTAGAATTCTATTTATAGGAATGAATGTATGTATGCCTTCTTTTTTTTGGTGGTGAAGAAGGCAAAAAGAAAAAGGCAATAAAGTTTTACACTAATTACATTAATAAAATAAGTGAATTGCAAAAGACATGAACCATGGTCATAAAAATAAATAGAGAAATAAAAACATAACACAAAATTATGCATAAAGGGTATATATTTTATATACAACAAAACAAGGATGAAATTAAATGAAAGACATTTTTGGCATTACGAAAGGGTTTTCTCTAGATTACCTTTGAAGAATGGTGGGTAATTTACCCACCAACCAATGAAAATGAGCAATTTATTGGTGGAACCAAGATAGTTCATGGATACCACCTAAAAAGATGGATGTTCATTGGATGAGGTAAATTACCCACCATTCTTCTGTGGGTACCCTAGTTGTCACCATGTCAAAAATGTTTTACATGTAACATTTCCAATGCATATTTGACCCACATGTTTCCCTTTTGCTCGGTCAAATGCGTTTATCTCTCTTTAATAGCAACATACTCACTTTTACTCCTATCATACTTACTCTAAAAGCTAATTAGGTCAAGCAATTGCTTAGCCCTAATTGCTATGCTAATTTCCCTCCCAAACACTAAACCAAAGAGTGCTTTGCAAGCTAATGGGGACTCATTAAATGCTTTTTCATAATGACAATTATACCCCAAACTATTTCCCTTCTTTGCTTTTTAAATTTGAATTTCAAATCTTCCCTCCTGCTGATGTGGTTAATTCCAACAAGTAATTATGAGGTTTCATTACCAATATAATATCCACTTATTTCCAATGAGACTAGCAATAAATATGAGGTTTTCAACGTGTAGCATTTTTTAAAGCTATAGAACTTTCAAAACTCCAATTCCAAAAGGGTTTTCCAAAAGGGTCCCCACTCCTCTCTCTACTTCTTTAGTTTATCTTATAAATTGTTATCAGCCTTTGCTCTCTCCCCTTCATTTTAATGTTGCTTATGTTTTGAAATGAAGTTGCTGCAAAAATTCTTATGCTTTCCCACTTCAATGTGCAGGCATCGCCAAAAACTTACGACAACATAACAAAGCGGAATCGGTGGAGATTGATTGATGGCATACCAGATTTCTTGAATGTGGAATCACATGGAGCGAAGACGGTGGGGGAAGCTAACTATTCCATCAAGAAAAGAAATCGTCCAAGCATATACCTCCGCTAAATTGGAAAATCATCAAGCGGAACAATTGTGTGAACTATTGGTTTTTTTAAGGAAATCAAACATTTTGCCTCCAATGTAACAAATGTAGGAGCACTCACCTTTTTATTCTATGTTTTGTTGTTTAAGGTTCTGATTTTTTGCTTTACGTTGAATAGGAAAAAGTAACCATGAGAAGGAAGAGTAAAGGAGGCAAATCAAATGCCACCAGGAGGCAAACTGTTTAATCATAATCATGCTTTATAAGTCTATGCACTGTGTTGGTTCTAGATGCAACATTCATTGTTTCCTCAAAGGATTTTCATGTGAGGATTTTTGTTAACTCTTTTTTTTTATAAGTATGTGATTTATGAAATTTGTATGAATTTGTTTATTGTGTCTCCCATACGTTGGTTTTAATTTTCTGTTTCAGGTCAGTTTTAAATTTTAGGGTTAATTCAAGTAGAAATTGTGTTTTGATCATGGTCTGCATGTCAGTACCAAAGTGCATCGGCTTTGGTG
>Ga0228711_1008808_pt1 | contig 13972 bp, 9 predicted proteins | sample MedpolnodulmetaG_2_FD_177996 | JGI IMG/M metagenome (GOLD analysis project Ga0228711, IMG submission 177996) | Root nodule microbial communities from Medicago polymorpha collected in Santa Monica, California, United States - brown nodules | ecosystem: Host-associated > Plants > Roots > Nodule...
TCATGGAAGATGAAACGAGTAATATCATTCAGCTTAGTCTTGATGTACTTAGGTTGTGCATGATCTTTACCATTCTATAAAGAACAAATTATTCCGTAAGTGCAAATTAAAAAAAAAAAAAAAAACTTGTGAATACTGCAAGAAAGGCTTATACAGGTTTATCTCACCAAATTACGACTACCAAATTGACCGAGTGGTTCGAGAAAATTGATGTTGTTGCTACCCACATAATCATGTGCCATTTTAATAATTGTGCCACCAAGAGATTCTTCACCATGGCGATAAGCAGTATTAAAAAACACATAACCAATAAAGTTGATAACATTAATCTTTTCTTCGAACAAATCTTTCTTAATTGCGCTGAAAAGAGTTTTTCTTTGGCTAGGTTTAAGGCCATCAACCATAGAGGGAATAGACCTTTGGTTAGATGCGATTGAATACAATATCAACTCTTTGTTAAAGAACTCTTCGACTCTTATTTCCTTGGTGGTTTCATAATCAAGAAAAGTGCCACGCTGCAATAAAAAAAATGAATGGCAAACTTTAGTTAAACTATAATTATGAATCTCTTTCTAAATATAAATAAGTTATTCTTATTAGATTTCCATACCTTAAACTTCTTAATCCACTCCTTTCTGTCATCAGGCTTCCCCTTACAGAAAGCCAAATCGATTGCCTTTCCATCATCATCATCTTTATAAATGAAATTTTTTTTGTGAGAGACCATATTTTTAAAGTACTCAATCCCTTCTTGGACAGAAATCGAACCCAAGCCCTAAATAAACATTAAACACAAAATAAGCGAACGTGGAAAAGAAGAATTCTAAAAGTAATATGGATTTGCCATTGTAACAACAACAAACCTTATAATAAGTTATCTTCCACTCTGTCAAATTTATGCTCTTATCATTTTTCCACACTTCATATTGTGGCACGGTATAAAATGTTAATAGTTTCTTATCAATTTCACGAAAAGCCTACAGAGAAAAATAATTTAGATAATATTTTTAGAAAGGATATTTTGTTCAAAATAATGGAGAGCTAAATGTCTTCTTTATCAAATCAAATACAAAATTAACCATACTTACCTTAACTATCGGAGTTGCAAACATAGCCAGGAAAGGTTGTGGGTCTTTCAACATCAACAGTGATGGCCAACATTTATAGATCAAGTTTATTAATAGCCCTTTGATGTGGGAGCCATCATGATCCTGTGTTCCACATAATTACTAATAAGTTGAGATAAAAAAAAACATTGATATGCACATCATGTTATTATACATTTTTTATACAAGGATAGAAGCCGTCTAAAAAAATAGAAGTAAAAACAATATATTCAATTATGGTAATTTCTTATCTAACTCTCACCTGATCAGCCATGATCATCAATTGACCATATCTTAAAGGATCTACACTTGAATAATGTTTATCAAATTCCAGTCCAAGAATTTTTTGAATACTCTCAATTTCGGAATTACCCCTTATCTTTTCCTTGCTAACACCTTGCACATTTAAGGGTTTTCCTTTTAATGGAAACACTCCATAGTAGTTTCTACCATCAACGGGGAGCCCGGCCATCTTCATAGAGTGAAAGAAAAAAGAAAAACGTAAAAATAAACACAATAAATTAGTAAGTTTCACTTCTTTATATTGATATAGGCATAGATAAAAGACAATAACTTACAACTAGGGCTTTGGCAGAATCTCCTTCTGTCAATATCAAGATACATTTCTTAGATTCTTTTGGATCACCAGCATAGTTGGCATCCTCAAGCTTTGCAATGCGACGAGCAATTTGGGTCTTTTTCATGGAATAAGTTTTTTCAAACTGTTCTTGAACTGCAGAGATTTACAACATGAGTGTAAAGTACCATTTCATGTTTAATAATAACATTATAAAAAAAATGATGCACTATGAACCTTTTTTCAACGTTGATTTTGAAACATCACAGTACGAACTAAAACAAGTTTGAGCAGTGGTTAATTCCTCATTTAGGGGAGAATCAAATTTAGGATCATCAATCAGAGCATTAACGAAAATCCAAAAATGATCCTTCAGCGTGTTCTTGTCCAAATTTTCGAAATCCTTCACTTTCTCAATTGTCATAGCTAATACAGGGGAAATAATTTCTTTGATGATGTAATTAACATGAGTCCCGCCGTTGACTGTAGCAATATAGTTAACAAAACTGACCTGGTCAAAAACAAGTTAAGGCGTGTGAGACAAGAAATTAACATCAATGACCTCCAAGTTACTATAATTCAAAAGCTCACTAGCTAGTCACCTGTTGAAACTGCTTCTCACTTGGACTCACGACAATTTCCCACCCATCACTTCCTTTGGCATAAATCCTAATTAATAACAACAACAACAACCAAATGATTTGTTATATAACAACAACGGAAAAACAAACCACGCACACGTACGTAAATTAAACTCTTAATCAAACTATATATTTATAGAAACAAACCTTGACTGCTTCTGAACAGATTCTAGGAAGAGATCGGCATAATCTTTAAACGATGTAATAGGAATCGTGGTTCCATTTAATTCAACCTTAGTCGTCTTTCCGAGGAACCCTGCCATGTCCACCACACGCTTCTTCATCAAAGCAACAATGTCGTCTTTAAAACGTTTCATGTTAAACATCTTCAAATCAGGCTTAAAGGTCACCTTGGTCCACTTTTCACTATCTTCACATATGGTTTTTTCTAGATCCGACTTACTCCGCATGTTGTTTGAGCACACCTTCATAACAAAACCAATCAACTCAATCTATATTAGTTTCATTGACCCTATTCTATATCTCATACAATTTAATCATTGTATTCTTCTATTGTAAATTCATGGAATGATGAAATGCATGGTAGAATATTCAACATGCATGTGAAAACACAAATATACTATCAATATCAATATGAGAACTGCTAGGGACAGATGCTCTAACAGTTGCTTACAAACACTCGCTCAATTGCTGCGCCATGTCACCCATATTTTAAAGTTCTTCACCTGTTAACCGGTTCTCTCTGTTAAAAGCTTTTTCTTTTTCTTTTTCTTTCTACTTTTTATAATTAAAAAATATAAAGGCCCCCTTTTTTACGTCTCCACCTCTTCAGTCATTAGCATCTGTGAAACTACACAAGAATATCATCATCTTCTCTCTCTCTCTCTCTCAAAATATATACTTGTTCTAAAACAAAGAATCCTACCTGATAGAATTCTAGCAGCACTTGCAATATAAATCTACATTATTTTAATAATCGTATCAAATATGTTTCAAGAATATCTTTTTCAAAAATAAACTATATTTTGAGGACATTTAAACTTCTTGAAGCTTTTGTAAAAAAAACAACTTCTTGAAGCTAGTTCTATTATTTTCCTTGGTGGAGACGAGGATGGTGTGCATATGTTAAGTGGAATTTTGTGTGTGTGGATCTAATTTTGAAGGATTGTTTTCTTTTACAGAGAGAGAGAGTTCAAAGCACTTGGTGAAAATGTGCTGTTTGTGATAGCTATATGCGTGAGTTTGTCAGCGTCTGTGTGAGCGATTGTCGCTAGCAGCGCTCATATCAATATACATGTGAAAACAAAAATCTAATACGATCAAAATATCAACATACCTGTTTAAACTTTGTAGTTCCCTCGACTGCCTCAGTACTAAATTCAAGTGAAACGATATTTGTGAGCTTGGAACCATAACCACTACCTTCGAGACCATAAATGCCATCTCCATAATGCACCATAGGAACACCGCCTCCCTTAATGTAAACTGATACCTTACTCTCTTTAGCATCAATATCAACTTTCACACATTCCATCAATGATGGATTTCTCTTATAACAATCAAATATGTTAAAGAGAATTTCATCAAAGATTTTGTAAAGTCCTGGTACAAAAGAAATTGAACGCAGAACCATTCGGTCATTTTCGTAAACCCAGAGATCCTGTTTCTTCATCTGTGTTGATCCTATGTAGGCTTCGGGACGGGCAAGAACGTCTTCTATGTCGATTTCTTCCGTGTGTGAAGTTTCCATGACAGGTATTTGCTTGTGCTCGTAGGTAACACAAGTGCACTGTGAAGTTGAAGTTTCGATGACAGATAGTTCTGCTTTGCTTGAGCTCTAGTAAGTACCACAAGTGTGCTTGCTCTATATATATAGGTATTTGTATGTTAACGTGTGTATATATATGAAGAGCAATTTATCAAGAAAAATTCAAGAATGACATGGTAGAATAATCACCCTTAGATTTTATTGTGCCATGTCATTCTTGAATCTTTCTTGATAAAATCATTCTTAATATCTAGCATTTTCCATATATGAAACATATCTTTTGTTGTATATTAAATATATTAAATATGAAACATATCTTCTGTTGTATATTATGAAAATATCATATCTTTTGTATATTGACGTGTGTATATATATATATTTACCAAATATACTTGAAGTATATTTAAATTTTTGAAAGATACATTTCAGTTAAATTTAAATAAAATTTCATCTATTATTACTATTTTAAATATCTAATTCTATTATTTTAATTTTTTTTTCTTTTTTGAAGAAAGCTACCTAACTCCCTCTGCTCTGATTCCATCAGTCACCAAAAGACTCCAAATCTAGGTTTGGCAGAAGATTTGAAAGGTATAGTGCGATTTATTGTTTTTCATTCTTTTGTTATCTTTTTTCACAATGTTGCTGATGAATCTTGATGCCGCTGTTTACTCATTAATTCACATTTGTAGAATTTCACACATTCATTGTTATGTCATTATTGTGCTTGTTGGCCATGTTCTCTGTAATAGTTGTTTTCTTCCTCCAATGAATTTTATTTCATTTCCCTCCACATGCCTAATAACAATAAACACTTGTCCCATTTGCTTGTAGAAGTGTTTGTTTACGAGACAATGGTGAGACGAAGCCTACGTAGCAAGAAACATATGCACAACGAAAACGAAGACATTATCAGTAACTTGACCAATTGTATTCTCATTCACGTACTGTCCTTTTTGAATGCAAAAGAGGCCGTTCAAACTTGCATTTTGTCCAAAAGATTGATCAATCTCTCGAAGGATCTTCCTACTTTTACATTAAGTTCTTCAAACTTTAGGATGGAGGAATGTTTAGCCGAATTCCTGTCTCAATTTTTATCTCTTCGCGATGGCTCAACCACTATACACACTCGATGTTTACTGCCTATGTTACTTGGAGCCTAGCCTGTTCCAAATGATTATAAAATACGCTATTTCCCACAATGTCCAACACTTACTAATGAATTTCCCTTGTCGTATTGACCTCTTTCCCTCTTGCTTCTTTTCATGTCACACATTAACGTCTCTTAATCTTTTTGTTTACCATATATTGTTTGGTCAAATGCCAATATTTCCAAAAAAATTGAATTTGCCAGCATTAACCAGCTTGTCTTTAAAGTACTTTTCCTTTCATCGCAGTGATGATGGTTGTGTCATCGAGCCCTTTTCGACATTTAACATGTTGAATCGTTTGATCATTGAGAGTTGTATAGTTCAGGATGAACAAAACCTTTGCATATCAAGTACCAAGCTTGTCAATTTAACTATACTTATGCATGATTGTGATCCTAAGACCATTATCAGAACCTATTTTGGACTCGAGCTATATGCTCCAAGTCTTCAAACCTTTGCTTTTTCTGGTCCTTATACTCCAAGTCTCCTAGTCTTCGAAAGCAAGAATGTTATCTCTTCTATAAAACATGTAGATATCCATGTAACGTGTTACTGGAACTTGAAGGCAGAGCAGACTTCGTCGATTCTGCTCAACTGGTTGGTTGAGCTTGCTAACATCGAATCATTGACTCTCTCTTGGTATACTCTTAAGGTACTTCATACTGTATCATTATTGTTGAAGGTAGAGCTCCTTTCCATTTGTAACTTGAAGTCACTGAAAATTAAAGCGACCATACCTTCATCGATACATGACGAAATGGTGGACTTTTTGATTCAAAACTCACCCTCGACAAAGGTTGACATCCTACGTTTATAAAGGTGAAATGTGCATTCAACATTTTAAAAATAGATTGTTTGATTTAGTAATTTTATTTTTGTATCCTTCTTTGTTTCTGTATCCCACGATGTCTTTGGTTATTTTAACTTGCTTTGAGTGTATAAATTACAAAACCCTTATTTAGAGAAACAAAGGAAACATGACTTTTAATAATTGCCCTCATGAGTTTTTTCGGTTCATTTTGACTGTGTGTTGGAAGGTCTGTTGGGTTGGTGAAATGATGGATCTTCATACTAATAGATTGAATTTTTGTTTTACACTTTTTGCCTCATGTTTGTCTGACCTGCAAAGAATCCAAAATCTCCCTAGAACTTTTATAGTTTTTTATTTTATTTTATTTTTGCAGCTCTTATTGATGTGTCTCTTGTTTGTCTGAGCGAGCAGATTGTATTCAGCTGCTGTTAGTGTTAGACAAAATGATTGGTTGATGAGTTCTGGAATAGTCTTGTGAATTTATTGCTTCTTATTTCCTTCTTATTGGTATCTGCTTTGATTTTCTGTTTGGTGATGCGAGATATTGTATCTAAATTATTGAAGATGTTGACCGAGGGATTAGCTTTCTTTTTTCTTGATGATTTAATTGCATGATAAAATGAGAATGCTCATCCATTCACCTATGTTACTTGCAAATTGCTCTTACATTTTTGCATCAAATATTGTTCAGAACTACCCATGTGCTATGATTTCAAATAGCACGAGTTACTCGACATTCATTACTCTTTCGTCATTATTTGTAATTGTTCTCCCTATGGTTCTAACTCTCCAATTAATATTGAGTCCTTTCGAAGGCTTCTTGTAGAATATGGTGGCGGTAAGGGGAAGTGATTATATGCGCAAGACTGTATTTTTGCCCAAGTCGTTTTGGAAAATGTATTCCAAACCCTCATATTCAAGTTTGATTTCAAGATTAAATGTTGCATAATGTTGGTCTTACACAAGAAAGGACCACAAATTATGAGTCTCCAAAATATGCTACGCCAATATGAGACTTGTCAATAATGTTCTCATTTTTGTTTCTTATTTTATTTTTTACTTTGTGATTAGTATTTTCGCTCTGTATTGTGGAAATACCTATATTCTTCTATAGATTTCAATCTTCATTGATCAATATGTGATTCATTTGTTTTCCCCTTTCGATGTTTTCCTATTTGAGTATGTACATTGTTATTGTCATTATTTCTTAATGATTTACTTGTCTTGTTTGAGTTTGTTTAAGGCTCACAATCTGAATTTATTGGAAAGGTGATACAGGTTCTTGGCCTTAATGGTGTGTTTTTTCAATTGAAACTAGCTGTTCTACTGTTTGAAGACCTACTGCATTGGTGAACACAAGAAGATGTTGGGTTGCAGAAAAAACATGACGAAAAATACATAATCAGAAGATTGGAATCCAGAGAGTCGTCGAAGTATTGATGCATTATAACAAGAACACTTTTGCTCATTTCTACTTGCTAGACTTGTTTATGGTGTCGCTTTATCCATGTAGCCGATCTCATTTAGTAAGATAAGGCTTCGTTATTTTTTTATGCAGTTGCTAAATTTGTTTATTTTCATCCATTTTACAATATTATTTATTGTTCCTGTTTTGTTTCATGTATTTTCCTTTCAGGGTATTTATATATCTTAATATTTATTTTGTGTCAAAAAAAAAAATATCTTAATATTTATGTACTTTTCATGTGTTTGATCTTTTTTGTTTAATTGGGGTTATGGTCTCACGTGGATTAGGCGGTCTCATAAAGCTTAATTAATGGCTAAATACTATGAAGTTTCGTGTCAAGAATATGTTATTAGTAAACCATAAGAACAGTACTATGGGTTTCATCCAACTTTTCTGCTATTTTTTGTTTGTAGATTGACAAGCAAGAAGAATTTGAATTGGGTTTGTGGCACTTGGGATGATTTAGAGAAATGCTTGAGTAAAGACATTGAAGTTGGATATTCTAAGTTTATGGTAAAATTGGTCTTATGTTCTTTTTTAGTTGGTTTTTTCTAGATTGGCCTATGACAAATAACTTGGTGGAAAAAAACTATAATATCGATAGTGCTTGACCTTTATTTATCTATCTATTATAGAAAGAGTTAAAAACGTTGTAATCAACTTTGATGTCTATAATTCCTCGTTGATTAACATTTTTCAACACATATTTAACTCTTAATCTACGGTGTGGGGAAGCAGAGGAAAAAAAAAGACATTTGTCTGACTTGTGCGCCATGCCTCGTATTAGTGTTAAATAGATGTCCAACACGGTCCAAAGAGTGTTGAAATAAAGAAAAAGCTAACTTTTTTCGACAGTTGTTTGATTTGTCCTACACGTGTCGTACGAGTGTCATAGAAATGCAAGACACTGACGCGTATTAGACACCACGACATCTCTAATTCCTAGTAGCATTTATACTTCATATATTGTCCCTCATGAATATTCTTATATATTAAAGTTTTTCTTCACTATATGGAGTATGTATGAGATGCTTCAAGGTTTAAGCACTCTCAATAAATCATATATCATGTTTAAGACAATGTACCTAAGCATTTATCAATTATCACCGATGTATTTCCTTTCAAATTTTAGCACGCTCAATCAATCATGGGTTGTGCCGTGCACACCAAAAAATTCATTTTGTATTTTGTTATTATATTTTTAATTAAGTGATGTGTTCTACTTTTGTTTTTAGAAGGAGTGTTCTACTTTTGTTAGTTGTGAATAAGGTTGAAGTTTTAATTAAGTGACCCAGTACCTTGAAACATAGATGACTCATCCCCTTTTTCTTAGGTAGTATATAGATGCCAATTGTGAAAAGCTTAGCGGTGAACACGTCACTTAATTAAAAATACTATGTCATGTGAATATGTATTCTTTATGGAATTTGTTTACTATGTCATATTCCTTATGGAGAATTTTTGGATTTGTTAATGCATTGTTGAATTCATTTTGTATACCATGCAATCTTACTTCAGGTAATTCATTGGAATGCTCGAGGTCAACCAGTTGGGGAAAAAAGCCAGGGTTTTGTCAGTTACATACTTACATTGGAGCCATCGTTTGTCGGGAGGTTCCAATTAGTATGGAAAATTGGAGAAAAGTCAATGTTTTGTTAGTTGCTTTAGGTTTGTCATCGTTCATATATAGTATTGTGCACGGACTTTGCATTTTTATGCAAGTGTCCATTAGATGTCATTTGTAATTAAGTTTCTGATCAACAATTATTGATGTTTATTTCTATTAATGGATGATTGGTGTTTCTAATAAGTATATATATTTTTTGTCTAGTCAGTATCTTATTATGATGCTTTTTGTTGTAGATATAATTTTAAAGATAAAAAAAATTATTTTATTAGCGCTGTAAGCGCTATTAAAGGGGGTATAATTAAGATACTTTCTGGAAAATGCTAAGAAACATCCGTTTAAAAATAGCACAAAAAATAAGGCTATATTAGCACTTTTCTAAAAGCGCTATTGAACACTACTATTTAATAGCGCTTTTAAAGCGCTATTATAGGGTTCTAACCTATAATAGCGGGGGCTTTCTTAGCGCTTTACCAGCGCTAAGAAAGCCCCCGCTATTATAGGTGCGTTTAATAGCGCTTTACCAGCGCTATTAAACGCTATTAAATGGGGTATTTTGTAAGAGTGATAGGAGGGATCGGTTCATTTAACATGCTACTAACAATAGTCTTTGGATTGAAAATTTGGAATAAGATCAAGGTAAAAAGTACATCAGTATTGGTGTGAGGAAAAATCAAGTTAATGACCAAATATTATGAAGTTCATTACTGAATCTACTAAGTGTTTACAATACAGCAAGGGATTTGCGTGAGACCAATCACCTATGGAGTATGCCCAAAAAATTTAATGCCTCCTTTTAGTGATTTACAAATTTAAAATAAGTACTTCATTCGGTCATTATTATAAACAAAATTTTCTTTTTTTAGATACATTGAATAATTAATATATTTAGTCTTTATTTTAGATTAGGTACATTAATTATTCAATGTATCTAAAAAATTAAGTTTTACTTGTAATAGTGACCTATATTAGACAATGTTTGATTGAGAGAATGTTTTGAACTATGTTCAGAAAATCAAACTGATCATTGAACTGATGAAAGCACTCGTTTGAGGTTCAAGTGGTTTATTGGTTTAAGGATCAATGTGATTTAATTGCATTTGAATTGGTGATGGTTAAATAGTAAAATAAAATAATGTAATATAGTATATTTTAATCGGAGGTATGATTAAATTTTGAATATAATATCGTATCATTTATTAATTCATATTTATCTAAGAATTAATTAAGATTTATAATTAGATATAGATATAATATAAAATTTATCTTTTAGTTAAGTCTTGTTTAAATTGTTTTTTGAGTGAAGGTTCCTTTTAGATTCCCAAAAAAAAGTCGCAAGACCCAATTTAGTTTGTGAAAAAGATAATAGTCACTTTTAATCCCTAAGAAAAATAAATAAGGGCAACTTTGTCGTTATCTTCTTTACACTTTGTTTGGTTGACGAATTAAATATAAGGGAATGAAATCAAAGTGAAAAGAGAAAAAGAATAAAAAAGAGAGAAGTATGTAGTAATTTGCTATGATAAAAATATGTGTATTTATGAAATGACAGAAGTAAAGATGATTAAATAAGTTTTTGGTTCCTATAAAATATAAATATAACGAGTTTTGTTATTAGTCTTCATAAAAAAGTGACATGTTTTAGTCTCTTAAAATTTGTTTAATTATACTCAAAAATTAAATTTTTGAATGATTTTTTACATACATGTTAAGAAGAATATAAGAAACTCTTTTATATAAAATTATAAATTTTTAACATATAATGACTTAAATATGAATTTTTTTTAAGGGTTAAATAAGTAAATGGTCTCCTTAAGTATACTACCATTTGATTTTAATCTCCCTAAAATATTTTTTAGGCTTTTGGTCCCTCAAAAAAATTTCACCCATGAAATTAGTCTTTGTTCTCAATGTAGAGCAGAGACTAATTTCATGGATGAAAAATTTTAGAAGCACCAAAAGCCTAAGAAATATTTTAGAGGAACTTAAATCAAATGTTGTTATATTTAGGAGAACTTTTACTTATTTAACCCTTTTTTTAAACATCAAAATTTCAAGATAAAATAATGAAAATTTCGAACTAAAATTTAAATTTTAAACTCATTTTTTATGGAAGAACTTTTCATAATGACTATTTGTTTACACTGATTTTTGGTAAACAACCGCTGGTTTAAAATTAATTACTTGCAAGATCAACTAGTAAATCTTAAGGACATATTATGCTTTTCATTTTCCAGAAATTCATGATTGTTCTTCAATAGCATAGAAAGAATATGAAGAAAACTGTTGAATCTGACTTAATCAAATCCGTCAAAGTTACTTTCAAAACGAAAATAAAAGGAATTGCTTGAAATAAACAAGTAAATTGCAAAGATATTTAAGAAAACAAACTTCAATTGCATTGATTGATTGTAAATTGGTACACATGTTCATACATTGCAACTTGTGACTCGTTTATCTCTTGAATGCGGATAGTTTGAGTGTAAGTCTTTTGTATGATTGAATTGTGACCACTTTTCGTTATGAGAAACTCATGTTTATACTAATAGAAATAACTACCTACATCAAGATTTGAAACTATAACTCTTGAAAACGGACAACAAATATCTATTTGATTTGAAATTCAAGCAATTGTCCCGAAGAAATATCCGTTGCTTGACCTTATCCACAAACGAACCGCTCTTCGATGTTCTCCTGCTTTATCGAACTGAAATCCACACTTCGAGTATTTCTAGCAAGTCCAACCTTCGATCAAATATCTAGATAGAAAACCATATCGTTTCTTTCGATTTTATAAGGTCAACCTTAGTTTGACTGCATTTAAGGGAGCCTTAAATTTATCTTGCAAACTAATTATGTGGGATATGTTCCAAAAAAATAGTGACTGATCTTGCAAAGACAACTTGAGTATTAGAGTTTTTTTTTTATTTTTTATGGGGTTAGATAAGGAGAAAGAATGTGTGATAGTATATATAATAATAATACAAACATTTCTTTACATAAACAAGCACAATGAAGCACTTTATTAATGATTGTATAACGTAAGTCTTATTCTCCTAAATCACTCTATTTTTTCTTGAAAACAAAATCACTCCATTTTCAGAGAGAGCTAAAATTGAATTGCCCTCTCCTCCATTTCAAACAATTTGAATATAAAAGTTACATCCATTATACACATGCATCCATGAATGTTCAAGTATAGAAACCGTAGGACTTGGCATTGAGTATGATTAGCCTCAATCCACCTATTGGTGACAGAATCATAAGGAGGAGGCCAAGTATAATGCAAATCTGAAAATAGTGTAGCCCAATAAGATAAGTTATGTTTTATCTTTCAACCTCTAAAGATATCAAAATAAATATAACAAGAAGTGTGATGCAATTCAACATACCCAGTTGGTGAGCCAAGACAAGCTAAACCTCTTAGGTTTGTAAATAGCAAGCCACATAATGCAAGGAAGCTACAAAATCACATTATATTTCATATTATATTATGTTGAGCATTATTATATCAAATGTACTCCAAATATATTTAAAGAAAAATAAATTTTATGGACTTACAAAATATGTTGTGGGAGCAAATGCCAATCCTCCAAAAAATCCAAGGAGAGCACCAAAGAATGGGAAGGTTATGCCCACAAACATTGTGAATGCTGAATCAAAATATTTATTATAATCAGAGCTAAACAAATAGCAATTGTGGATTTCATTAAAAAAACAAGTAGAAGAAAAAGACCCCGAAATCATATAAGTGGAGTCAAAACAGTCGTGAAATCTCCATCATCGGATAAAGATAAAATATTATGATTTCATCAAATTGATTGTAAAATACAATTCATAATATGAGTAAACTATTCATCATCGAAAAGATTTGCGATTTCACGGAGATAAATAACCAACTTTAGAAAGGTGCTCACCAACATAAACATTGCGAACAACAAATCTTAGGAGTCGGGTTGGCTTGAAACGCAATTTTTTGACCATTACGGTCTCAATCATGTCAAAAACAGGCATTGCATACAACTATAAAGACAATAAAATAAAACAATGTCAGCTATAACAAGATTTTAGTAATGAATCATATGCAAATGGAAATTATTATTCCATCATACATACCTGATAGCTTCCTATAACATGGATGACAACAAACATGTTAGCTGCAACTATAAGCCAAGTAGGTTTATTAAGAGAAGTAAGAATATTATCAGCAACTGAATTGCCAAACATCCAATATCCAATAAGAGCAACAGGGAAATAACACAGAGCTACAACAATATATGCTAGTAAAACTCCTCTCCACATTGGACCCTTGGATGGTTTCTCCGGTGTGGAAGGGATTGTTGCTTGAATCTCCAACACCACATTGTGTCCGGCATAGGCAAATGCAACATCACCTAAAGCACTGAAGAAATTGAAAACAGTTCCTGGTGTAGTTGTGGCTTTGTAGCCATAGGCCACATCTGGTTGAACTCCCTTTTTTAATGAAGCCACCCATGCAATTGTTGAGTAACTACATAGAATTTAAATAACCGACACATTTTCATAAGTTTAGTTCAAAATTATAAATTAAGAAGATAAAAATCTGATCCAATTGAAAATTAATCACAACTTTTTTACCATTGTACTTTTATTTTATATATTAATTTCTGGACTAAAGTCAAATGGTTTAAACTTTAAAACAGAACAATGTTCTCTATGTACATTTTTTAACAAAAAGAATTGCTATATTAGTGACCGAATCAATCTAGACACCTAAAATGTCAAATTGGTCGCAATATGTGGATAACTTTATTTAATAATTTTTTTGGCTTAAATACACTTTTGACCCCTAAGTTTGTAAAACTTGCGATTTTGACCCCCCC
>Ga0228711_1008813_pt1 | contig 13967 bp, 12 predicted proteins | sample MedpolnodulmetaG_2_FD_177996 | JGI IMG/M metagenome (GOLD analysis project Ga0228711, IMG submission 177996) | Root nodule microbial communities from Medicago polymorpha collected in Santa Monica, California, United States - brown nodules | ecosystem: Host-associated > Plants > Roots > Nodule...
TATATAATAAAAGACAAATATTAGTAACTGGTACATAAAAAACACATAACAAATATATATATTCACTAATAAATATTGAAAAAATTAACTGAATAATTCTTTACCATTATTTTAAATAAAATTCAAGACAAATATTCATCAATGATAAATATTAAAAAAAGGACAAATATTTGTCTCTTATACATAAAAAAATACACAATAAAATATGGAACAAATATATATCATTGAAAAAAAAAGTTATTGATACACAAAAGCACGGGATAAGACAATCCCAAGTTCAAAAAATAAGACAAGTTGAATTGTCTTTTCTTCAAAAAAATTCTTAATTAGAATTTTTGTTCATAGACTTGGGTACTCTAACCAACATAAATTTCAATTTTTATTAAAGAAATTGAACATATCAAGCATATCAATTTTATTTTTCAAAATTCGCAGTCATCAATAAATATGATAAAATATCATTTTATCATTTTTAGGTTATGTGTCATCTCGCACATATCATAATTTATTAAGTTTTGAGATTCAAATTCTCTAAACACTAATTGATATGAACTTTTGGTTCATTTATCTTGACTGCAGAAAATAAAATTGTCTAATCATATAACTTTGGAATTAAGTTCAAGTTACTCAATTTTAAAATTAAATGCTTGTTCACATAATAAGTTTTGATATGTCAAATATTAAAATCACACAACTTATAAAATATAAGGAGAATTTAATTTTGAACATGCCATCAAAGCGCAGTCTTTTTCCACAAGAGTGCATGGTGAACAAGTATCTCTTTAAGTCTAAGTCTACTCAATCTTATTCAATAGAAATCTGAAATTCAGATTCTTTCTTATTATATGAAACATTTGGAACAGATTTCTCATATAAATTCTAGTTCATCAAAAAACCTTTTCCAATTTGATCCATTCTTTGATTTTTCAATGTTCATATTTTGTATGCAACAGGGACCATTTAGATTGTAAAATTGTCTTTCTTGTTTCATGCTACTTCACATATATTCAACAAATTAAATTTTGGTTATAACTGGAACCATTCAGTAGCAACTCCAAGAAGTGACGGGAAGCAAAACCGCTTTATAGTCCATAACTAAGTCAATAGTTATTGCATAAATAACAAACCGAGGGACATTTAATCCTTCTATCTAAGGTTGGGAATAGGTCAGGCCGGCCTACAGGGACCTACGGCCTGACCTGTTTAAACCTGACCTGGCCTGACCTGTTTATAAAAAAGGTTAGATTTAGGCTTTTGAAAAAGTTTATTTAAGTTAATAGGTTAGGCTTAGGCTATCAAAAAAGGCCTACGAAGCCTGATAGGCCGGCCTATTTATGCATATTATTAAAATTTATTTTTTATTTATATAAAGAAATTGATTTTTATTAATAAAAATCAAGAAAAAAAACTCAAATAATGGACTTTTAAAATAGGTTTTGAGACCTTATAGCGATATAGGCTTTTAAGGCCTCATAGCAATATATAGGCCTTACAATGAAATAGGCTTTAAGGCTAATTTGGCCTATTTAAAAATAGACAAAGTTGAATATTTAATGACTATAATATTAAGTAGGCCTGTAAATAGGCTTAAAGGTCAGGTCAGACTTTTAAATAGGTCAGGCCAGACTTAGGCCTGCAAAATATTTTGTAGGTCAGGCTCAGGCCTATCAAATGAGACATCACAAGTCGAAAGGAGAAGGACTTGGCAACACAAGTCGAAGGAGAGAGAAGAGAGGGAAAACACAGGAAGCATCAACTGTGGGTTTCAGTGTATAGAATGCACTGTGTGAGCTCTCTATTTATAGAGAAAATTTACAACTAATAAGTGAGAAACTTTGGGAACAAGTAATACATTACTTTGTGATTAAATAATTCACGTATTAGATCTAGTACAAAAATATCTCAATTGAGTACCAAAATATATTATATTGAGTACAAAAATATATTATATTATGTACCAAAATATATCTCAGATCAAGTATTAAAATATATTAGATTGCCTACCCAAATATTTCAGATTGTGTTCCAAAATATTATAGATTGCGTTCCAAAATATTTTAGCAAAACTTGGGGACTAAGAAAACACTTTCTAATAATGATTAAATTAATTATTTAATTTATCATTTCTAAATAATAAAATATATATCAATATATTTTTTTTTCTCTAGTGCTTATTTCGTTCACTTAATTATGTACCCCATTAGAGGTACACCCCCACTGTATAAACACTACTAATGTGTGTGTTCCATCCGACGTGAGACTTCCACTTTTTTAATTCACACAACACTAGTTCTGCCCAATATAAAAACTTGTGTTTAGTCTTTTTAACTCAATTTCCACACATGTTCCAACAATACTCTTAGAAAAACATGCTAACTAACGAGCTACCAAATTTAAGTTCCTTATAACATAATAAACAAACACAACTTCAAATTGTTTCATAGACATTTTAAAATCTAATATGAGCGAAACAATGACATTTATGCACCAATTGATATTAATACAGGTAACAACAACTGCAACGTATGAGGCTAGTTGAATCCTCTTCAAATTGTGCTCAAGAGCAGACTAGGATGCCCACCGGACTCCCAGAGCATCATCCATTAAAGGCTCCACTTCAATGGACGCCATTTGTGCTAAGAATACTCCTACAAGCATAACCTGGTTGCTATCCAGCTTTCGATTCCATGAAGTAGCTCCTTGGATACTATCTTGCTTTGAGAGAAAAATTAAGAGTAAATTATACACCCCTTCGCTCTTATGTTAAAACATACACTACCCTCTCTTGAAAAGTAAAATTTTTACTCTCATCCCTGTAAGATGCTTTAATTACAATCTCATCCCTTAATAATTAATTAAACATTACACTTTAATCTATTTTAACATAAATAAATATTTTTATGAAATATACTAATTTTGAACTACCATTTACGAAAAATAAATTCATTTCTTTATAATTTAAATGCCAATAATAATTATAAATTTAAATATTTTGCTATTAATTTTATAATTTAGAGTATAAAATTAACTTTTAGATAACCATACTTTATTGTCTTTAGTAATTTTTTAAAATATTTTAATTTTATTTTGGGTTGTTTCATATTTTATAATAGGGTTTAAAACGTATGTTAATAAAATTGTGAATAAAAAATAACGAAAAATATGTATTCAAATTTTGATTATATTAAAATAGACCCGCAATACTATTTTTTCTGAAGTGTGTTAGATTTTTTTTTGCTGAATTATTAGAAATAAAAATTTATTGAGGGAGAAAATTGTAGATTTTAACATAAGAGAGAATGAAAATGTAATTCAAGCTACTCTTAGGGGAGATAAGTGAAATGTTTTCTAATATGTTTTGAATAAGAGGGGAGAGAAATGCATATTTTAACACAAGAGGGGAGTGAAGTACAATTCAAGCATCTCTGAGGAGAGGGAAATGTCATTTACTAAAAAATTAACGATGGAGAGATTCATCTGATCGTCACACATCAAGGAAATCCCACCTATTCGGTAGTCTTTCCTATTTGAGAAAACCATGGAATCTTTTTCCTTGGTGATGGAGTTTTTTTCCTTGGTAGTTGATCGCAGTGCCTCGTTTGAGGGTTTTTTTTCTTCTTATTCTTCTTATTTCAGTCGATAGAAACTTTAACCCTAAGAAACATCTCAATTCAGTGCCCTTCTTTGATGTCCAGTTCTAAAATTTTTCCAATAGTATCACCTCATCTCAAAGACATTGCATTATATCTTAGTTTCATATGCAAATCATAAACTTTAGCCTAAAAATTAGCGATAGATATTTCAAGGCAACCATATGGTTGTTCCTCACCTAAGATGCATTTCAACACAACCAGGTTTTTGTCAAAGCTCAATGGCCTGCTCCTTAGCACTATTTCCATATTTCATTTTGTATTAAAGTGAAACATGATAAGATTCTTGCCAAGGTCTTGAATCTTCGATGGATTCTTCAATCTCAAAGACTAACCACTCTCTTAAATATGCGACTGTTGAAGTGGTCCTCTGTCCGTAATTTCTTTTGAAGGACTCATCTTCACAAACCATCATTTCGGCGACAACTATTTCATCTTCTTCTTATCCTTTCAAAAATATGGTTGGGTTTTCTTCTGGTTATCCTCTTGTAGTATCAGAGAACACACACAAGATGTAAATAAACACGGGATAAGAGTTGTTAGAAGCGGAAATCCATGCATTTTAGGGATCATAAAAGTGTTGGGATTAGCCTCCACAAGCTCTTAAGGAAACCCTAGGAGAGTTTGGTTGGAATTAGTAATGTGCTCGTTTTATTTAAGAATTTAAGAATGTTGATATTTGGTTGTTTACTTCCTCTAGACCTATATATAAATAAAAGTTGAATCAATAAAAAATGATGTAATGACACTGATTATTCGTGTTTTGTCGTGAGATAAATATAACTCGAATAAAGATTGTTCTATTTGAAAATCAAATTCAAAATTCAAGCTCTATCAAACAATCCATTTGCAGTGAAATTTATTAATCACATGAATTCCATCGGTTAATTAACTTACATCAATTTTTGTTGATTTATTTTGTTGTATTAACAAGAGAGTAGTTAGTTACACTTATTGCATAAATGTTTTTTCTGTCGGAATTCAAATCTTTTGTATAAGCTGATTTTTGCTTCAAAGGGGAAGAAGAAAGAAAAGGGTTTTAGGTCAAGCAGAGAACAAAACAACAGAGAAAATGGAAGACGGTGAGATAGAAGAAGGTTCAATCGCCATGGAAGAACAAAACGAACAAGCCTTTCCCAATTCCTCAGAAGATTCCAAATCGGATGAAGAATCACCCTACGAATTGCTTCAAAACAGTAAATCTTCCATTGAATCAATCATCTCCGATATCCTCTCCATCAAAAAAGAAGCTAAACCTAAACAACTCCTTCGCGATCTCGTTACTCAAATGTTTCTTCACTTCATCACTCTTCGTCAGGTACCTAGGGTTTATCCAATTTCACAATTCAACTAAAATATTACAGTTTCGATTATTTTAATTTTTGTTTTCTTCTCAATTTTTTAGGCGAATCGTTCGATTTTAATTGAGGAGGATCGGGTTAAAATGCAGACGGAACGCGCAAAGGCGCCGGTGGATTTCACGACGTTGCAGCTTCATAATTTGGTGTATGAGAAGAGTCATTATCTTAAAGCTATTAAGGCTTGTAAAGATTTTAAATCGAAGTATCCTGACATTGAACTTGTGCCTGAGGAAGAGTTTTTCCGGGATGCTCCGAAAGATATAAAGGACTTGGCTTTGTCCAAAGATAGTGCTCATAATTTGATGCTCAAGAGGCTCAATTTTGAGCTATATCAGGTGAATATAAGATATTCTGTTGCAAAATATTACCTTGAATATTTGGCATTTTGTAATTAGCTTAGAAGAAATGTGCATTGTATATAGGTCCTGTTTGGATAAACAACTTATTTGCAGCTTATAGCACAAGTGATTATCATGATCAGCAATAAGCGCTTATCTATATGAAATTTCTATATCAAAAGATAAAACAGTTAAATTATTTTGTATGAGTTATAAGCTGTTTTCATAACCTATCTTGGAGAACTTTTGAAAATAAGCTGAACATAACTTATGAACAATGCCATAAGCTGTTTTCATCAGCTCTCCCAAACAGTCTCTCAAAATTTATGCCAGCAGATAAGCTCAAATAAGCCAATCCAAGCAGGCCTATAGTATTTAAATTTCAAAGAGAATGTGATATTTGTGATATTGGCAAAAGTTTATATCGCATTTCTATACAGCATGCTTTTGTCCTCACCAAAAGATTTGTATTGATAAGCCTGCTGTTGTGTTAGGAAAGGATTGTAGGATAAATACAGGGTTGGCTTGCGTTAATCTATATTTTTCTAGACATGTACAAATTTATATCCAATCCAAAGTTACTTGATAAGTTGATATTTTGTTGTAAAGTTAAAAGTGTGTGTTGTGTGACCTGTTCAATCAAACTGAATGTGGTGTTATATCAGGTTGGTTTGGCTTTAAGTATGCTGGTTGTGCTATTTTGAAGTTTAAAGTTTCTTACTCTCCTTCATTCATTCATCTTTTAGAGTTGTATTGATAATGCATTAAATATCCTTACAATTCTTCTTATATGCAAATTTGTATCAGCGTAAAGAGCTCTGCAAACATCATGCGAAACTGGAACAGCAAAAGAAAATCCTTTTGGAGACTATTGCAAACCGAAAGAAGTTCCTGACAAGTCTCCCTTCACATCTTAAGTCTCTTAAGAAAGCATCCTTGCCTGTACAAAACCAGCTAGGAATTACTCATACAAAGAAACTAAAACAGCATCATTCAGCAGAGTTGCTTCCACCGGCTCTTTATGTGATTTACTCACAGCTATTGGCTCAGAAAGAGGCCTTTGCAGAACCTATTGATCTGGAGATTGTAGGAAGCCTGAAAGATGCCCAAGCTTTTGCTCGCAGTCAGGCCAACAAGGACACTGGTAAGTTATAGCTGATACATGAATTTTAACATTCTTTGGATATACTATATGTTACCAGTTCTATTGCTGCTGGCAGTGTATATTCTGACACCGGATTATATTTTTATATTAACGGTGGATTGTAAGCTGATGGCTCTATTAAGTCCCTCGCCGGTGAACCAGTTAAAAAATACCATTAGATCAAATCTGTGGTCCATAATTGTTACAAATTAAAATGAGAACAACCAAAAAAATTCCACACATAATCTTACTTTCACATCTCTCATATGTGTGATTGTGTTCGTAGGAGTACCAGACCTTAAATCTCTAAACCTATTTTCCATATGTGGGTAAGTCTTCTTCGAAATTAAAAAACCCTTGTCAAATTACTTCATCGTCTCATTGTAAATCAGTAATGCTCAAGTTCCCCTTCTTGAAATTTAAATAGATTCACGGCATCTGCTTCATGTGGGGAATGCTAGATCTAGTGTGAAATGAAACATTTGGGGCTGTTTTTAATAGTAGTCTTGAAGCTTCGTCAGAAATTAAGTTTTTTTTTTCTGCTCAAAGTCGATCTTTCTTTCCATCATGGACAAGCATAGTTCTTCCCCGTGGAGGAGAAGCATGAATAGGAAACTTCTGAGAAAATACAGATAATTTTTATAAAAAAAATCAATTAATGTTTGAAGGAAGTTTTAAGAAAGAAAACAAAAAGGAGGAATGAAAAGGTTTTTTTTTTTTTTATCAATGTTGATGGATTCAATTGTCATTTGGTTAGCGAGATTGCAAGGTGAGAGAGAAAGAAAGTGATGAAGAAAGGAGAGGCAGAATTATTGTGTGCGGCAGTGTATATATTCTCATTTTTTCTTTTAATAAATATAGACCATTGGTTCAATCTGACAGTGATTTTTTTCTGCTTCACCGGTGAGGGACTTAATAGAGCCCTCACCCTAGAAGCCACCTATATAAACATCATTTTTTATGATTTAACTTCAAACCAATGTATCACTCCAAAGGTATTATCCAGGACATTGTTAGCTCTTGAAAGTTATAGATAGTTGTAATGCTAAAATCAAGACAAGTTAAAGAAAGGAAGTTTATTACTTCACTCTGTATGCAATCTTTCTATGCAAGTACATTATGTGGCTCTATAATTTCTCGAGTATTTGAATCTTTTAATACCGAATCTTAAATTTATTTGTTATCTTCTTTGACTCAACTGAAAAAGAAAAAAAATCAACATGATGTGATTTTATTTTTACTACTCAGGCATTTCCACCGTCATGGAGAGCTCCAAATTGGAAGATGATGTTCACGATGATGAAGAAGATGGTCAAAGACGTAGAAAAAGGCCAAGGAGGGTAGAAGTCAAGGAGAGTCCTGACCAAGGGGGTATATTCAAAAGTCACCCACTTAAAATCATTATCAATGTGTATGAAGATGTGTCTTCTGATCCTAAGCCTGCAAAACTCATTACGCTAAGGTTTGAGTACGTGGTGAAGTTGAATATTGTATGTGTTGGAGTAGAAGGATCTAATGATGGTCCTGACAATGACATCTTATGCAATTTATTCCCCAATGATACAGGACTCGAGCTCCCACACCAGGTTTGAGCGCTTTCATGTCATGGGAATGTTCTTCATTTAGCTATCAGCATCTTTGATGTATTCTCCAATTCGTTATTTATCTTCCATTTCTTTCATTTGAATGGTGATGCAGTCAGCTAAACTCTTTGTTCAAGATGCTATGGCATTCAATACTCAAAGAACTTCACGTCCTTACAAATGGGCTCAGCACCTGGCAGGAATTGATTTCTTGCCTGAGGTGTCTCCACTGCTTCCCGCTGACAACAGTGAAGCAGCCAAGAGTGAAGATGTTGTATCTGGTCTCACATTATATCGCCAACAGAACCGAGTACAGACAGTTCTGCAGAGAATTCGCTCAAGGAGAAAAGCTCAGTTGGCTCTTCTGTGAGTCACGGCTCTAGCATGTTTTCAATATTAGAATTTTAGAATATCTTTCATGATGTTCAACATAAGATAATATGTAACTTGATCAACCTAAGATTTTCTATGGCCTTTGTTTTGGCTATGTTTTCATTACTGACATCTTAGTAATGTTTCTTCGTTTGCCTCCCTGTTCTGAATCATTTTAGTGTTTATGCTGCATGTTAGATTTTTTTTCCAGTTCATTTACAATAAATCCATTATATCTCTTAAGAGTCCCTAGTTTATCTTGCTTGTCGTTGTAGTTGGGCATGCTTAAGTTAAAATTTGTGGAATTCTTTGGCTGGCTTACAGGGAACAGCTAGAATCTCTTACAAAACTTGAGTGGCCTCTTTTGTCCTGTAAAAGTGTTCCGTGGGCTTTGCACACTCCCTTGTGCAAATTGGATGGCTGGTCACCTATAAGAGCGCTACCTGTGCCTAGTGAAGCTTCGTCTCCGGCTATCATAGATAAAGAGGAGCATGTTCAGGAATCAATGGATGTTGATGTAATTGAAAATTCCGGTGTCACAAAAGGAGAACTGGATAGTATGACGGAAGATGGCGAGCTTCCAACTTTACTTCCAAAGAGGACTAAGTTTGATCACTCCAAGCAAGCTAGCTTAATTTCTAAAAGCATCATTCCTTCACTTAATAAAGTTAGGTCCCTGAGTTTCAAAAAAGGCGATGATAGTTCTGATTTCTTGCTGGATACTGATAGTGATTTTGATGAGCCTGCACAAGCAGAAAGTGAACATGAACATGAACATAGCGTATCTGATTACTGTGCCACAAAGTCTCTTTCGTGGATGGAATCTGGTGCGAAGGAATTTGTCCTTGTTCTTAGCAGAAAAACCAATGCAGATGAAAGAAATGTGAATCTAGAAGCCAAGGTAAAGAAGCATCCCTTTTTATCTACAAAATTTATTCAAGGATCTGGCATTTCCACCTAGATTTTATTTTTTTGACAGATCAAGATCAGTATGGAATATCCTCTAAGGCCTCCTCTTTTTGCGTTGAGTTTTTGTGGTAGACCTTCTGGGGAGTACCATATTGAGAATGATGGATTGGAATGGTACAATGAACTTCGTGCAATAGAGGCGGAGGTAAGTACACAATGGTTCAAGATGTTACTATAGTAAAATCATTAAGCTGTATCTTGTGATATGATTTCTTCAAGGAATGGGTCTCTTATAATCACGTTTTTTTGTTCTTGATGGGAGTCTGGAAGCCATTTTCCCCTTTACCATAATGTCCAAAGATAAAAAAGTTAAATAGAAGAGAAGAAAATCACCTAATATACCCGCATCATCACAAATGTTGCTGTTTCCTTGATTTATCCAGCTCACAGTACCTATTAATGTTTTCCTTTCTAAATTGTAGGTCAACTTACACATGCTAAAGACACTACCTGTTAATGAACATAATTACATATTGGCTCATCAAGTGAGTTGCCTTGCCATGTTATTCGACTATTATTTAGATGACGGGTCATCATCTGAAAGGACAAATTGCACTACCTTGGTTGATGTTGGCTTATGCAAGCCTGTTAGTGGTGGGTTCTTGGGCAGATCTTTCAGAGGAAGGGATCACCGGAAGACGATCTCCTGGAAAGACACGAAATTTACTTCCAACTGACCCCAAGTAGCGGTAGGTTCCCTGCTAGGTCTTTCAGAGGAAAAGACCACAGTACCGATATTCTGTTAGGACATTGAGTGCACTTCAAACTATCCCTTGACTTCACATTTAAAAAGCTGGTCTGAGAAATTGCAGCTGCATGGATTTAAGTATGCTAGGAGGAATAAAAAAAGTAAAATTCCTAACGACCCTGCCATGATGAAAACTACCGAGTATCAGCGAGCAGCAGCGATTTTTATAGGTTCATTGTAATTTATTAATTTTACTTCAATGCATCTTTCCAGGTACTGGTATTGTTTTTCACAAAAGATTCCATGATTGTGGTTTATAACACATGCAAGTTTAGACATATCATTGAATTTAGTCTTGCAATTATGCTAGGATGTAATGTGGTTTTTTATATTTAAAATTCTTCACAATTGTAGTTTTTTCTTGAAATACACCCCAATTGAGTTTCCATATCGATCTTTAGAATGTCAATCTTGTTTAGTTAACATTTGGATGAGCATTATCTAATCCTATTTTTCAGTCATTTGAGTTTATTATTATTTTTTGTTTATTTTAAAACATTTTATTTATAAAGCAAAATATAATTTTTGTTCTTATCAATTACAACATTTACGGTTTTTCTAAGGGGATTAATAACGTGTTTGAATCGATCAACAAAAGGAAAACATTTTAGAAATCTACCAAACATTGGGAATGCATGTTCTCCATTAAAAAGAAGATTTGTCAACAAAAAAAAATCCATTAAAAAGAAGATAAAAATACAATTAATATTTCATTAATTTTAAATTTAAAAACTCAATTATGAATATTAGATAAATCACATACAATCAATTTCTCCTATTATCAAATAAACATGACTCTTGTATTAAATATTACTCTTGGAGTCATCAACCTCAGTCACAAACACCTACTAACACATGCATGAACCATCAATAATACATATCTCACTCATTCTCTATAGAATAAATATAAATATTTAAATCATGCATGTCACGTGAGAATAAATATTATATATGTTAAAAATATAAAATGGTTTTAAATTTTAGCTCCTCTTATATTTATATGTGCTCCCTCCGTTCCAAATTATGTCATTTTAACAAAATTTGTTTGTTCCAAACTATGCCATTTTAATGAAGTTTGTTTGTTTTAAATTATGTCATTTTACAATATCAAGGAATCATTAGTGTAATTTTTCTATTATGCCCCCAACTATTTATTACTTTATCTTTTTACAATTCTTTTAATTTATGTTTTCCATATCATTGATAAATGATATTTTTGTAAAACAACTCACAATTACTCTTTTCTATACAACATTAACTACATTTCTTAATCTATGTGAAAATTTTAAAGTGACATATAATTTGAAACAAAGAAAGTACCTCCGTCCCTAATTATAAGACCCTTTTGGCAAAACCACACGAATTAAGAAAGTTTATATCTATATTAAATTCGTTTGTAATTACTATAGTTTTTACAATTTTATCTTTAAGAAAGAGAGTTAGTTTATGTTTTCAACATGCTATTTATTGTTGATTGAAGAGAAAAAAAAGTATAATAAACAAGGGTATGCATGTAAAGAAATAGTTAATGTAGTTGAAAATAACAAAAAGTTCATATAAAAGGATATTTTTCTTTTCTTTACAAAGGGTCTTATAATTAGGGATAAATATAATATCTATTATCTATCAATTAACTGATTTTTTTTGTTATAAGTAATCGCATAAAATTTATAATTTTCTATTATTTTATGGACAAACATCGTCATCATTAATTATTTATTTGTTTTCTTGTTTGTATTCATCTATTATTTTCTATTTTCTTAGCTTCCTTACTTCATTTAACACAAATGTGTAAAATAAAATACATTTTACGGGCACAAATTTATGAATGTATTACTAAAAGAAATTGGGGCCTTTATGTACGGGTCTTGGGCGGTCGCTCATCCCAACCGTGCTCAGCTCCACCACTTGTGATTAAATCAGATCTTACATCAACAAATAAATCTAAAGGCATTGGTTGGCGGTCTAAATATAAAGACACAATTGAATCAGATTCTAGAATATGAGATTTTTATTTTTATTTTTATTTTTATGGAAGACCGTACACCCTCTAACGGAAGACGATCTCCTGGAAAGACATATGAAAGGCATTTTGCACACTCTCTCACAACGATCTCCTGAAAAGACATGTGACGTAAGTTTCCAACTAGATTTTTCAAATGAAAAGACCACAATAACTAGAAATTAGTATACAATATTGAAGGGCTTTCATTATATGTTACACCAACACGATTTTGTTTACCAATTCATTAGGATAATTTCAAAAATATCCCTCAAGTAACACGGGAGGCTTAAGGAATCATCTTTCTCATAGAGTAGTTTGAATCAGTTGTAATGTTAGAGAAACAATTATTCTTATGGGTTCTTTAAACAAACTGTTCTTATGGATAAACAAACAAGACCTCAATTTCTTTAAACATTTACTTTTTTTTAATTTATCTTTTTAAACATAAACAACATTATTATTTTAGTTAATACTCACTCTTTGTTTATCCATCCATTAGGATAATTTCAATCTCAGACTCCAACAAACACGAGAGGCTTTTGAAATCTTCCTCTTCATAGTGTATTTTGAATCAAAAGCATATAAATGAATTCTCTATTTTTCAACCGTCTTTTTGTAAGATACAATATCCAGAAGTATTTGAAAAGTTGTAGATTGCAGGCATACAAGGTATGAATATATAGTTATTAAAATGAGAAGATTATAATCATTATTTAAGCTCTACAAATTAGATAGATGTATCTTTCATTTATTTTGCAGATTATTTTGGAGCGAAGGGGTAGCAAATGCATTGTCTACAAGGACCTACTTTGATTACTTTTTTCTTCTACTTATCTAAATAATTGTTTTGAGCCATTGTTTTGTTCATTCGATGATTAAAAGACATTAATGTCGTATCGAAATAAAATGGTGTGGTTGATGTGGCATTCGTTTTATTTGTTAGTCAAAAAAAGATAACTATATATTAAAATATATATATGAATGACAATGCATCTTATATATTTTGTTGTTGTGTTAAGTGTCAACAATTCAAAGCACTATAATATACCACTTTTTGCCCGTGCGTTGCACAGGGCAAAGACTAGTATGTTACAAGTGTGCGCTGTTGTAGTAATTTTTGTTATAATAGATTAATTGTAATCTGTTGATTGCACTATAAAACATTTGTACTGTATTTATCTGTAGAGTTTTTTATCATCACAAGATTTCATGATTGCAGTATCATTGAATTTAGTCATACAACTATGCTATAATGTAAGGTGGATCTTATATTTAAAGACAGCGTTTGAGTTTTGGAAACAAATAAAGTTGTGTTGAATACACAAAAATGGTGGAACCCCATGCATACGCAAGAGCTTTAATGCACTGCCCTAATAACATTTTATACATAAATCCAAATGTGATTTTTGCTCAGCAATGATCATGAAGTTATTGATATTTTTTCTGTAGGATAAAAAGGGGTCATCCCTTCAACAGAAACCGAAAAAGAACAAAAAAGCTAAAAGCCCTCGCCCTCAAATCAGTCAATAAATCAAAAAGAAGCAAAGCGAGGAACAATTTGAATTAGACTGAGTCAAGAATCAGCCAACTTATTTAGCCTTTAAAAGATATAAGAGATCTAGAGTTCTAAAAAATTTGGTCACCAAACCATAACAAGGGTATTAAAAATCAATAAATCTATATTCTCTTGCTCATTGCTAAACTGAACCCATAATATGTCATAATTATTGATATAGTTAATCGGTGTAGTGACTAAGGTCATGAACTTGACAATAAATTACTCAAAAAAAAAAAAAA
>Ga0228711_1008814_pt1 | contig 13966 bp, 13 predicted proteins | sample MedpolnodulmetaG_2_FD_177996 | JGI IMG/M metagenome (GOLD analysis project Ga0228711, IMG submission 177996) | Root nodule microbial communities from Medicago polymorpha collected in Santa Monica, California, United States - brown nodules | ecosystem: Host-associated > Plants > Roots > Nodule...
CTTTTATTTTCCTTTTTTTTCCTTTTTTTTTTTTTTTTTTTTTGTTTTTTTTTTTTTTTAAAGCTAAAATGGAAATATTACCAAAACAAAGAGTCATTCCTAGCACAAGGTGTGCCGAGAAAAAACATCGGGTCTGAAACAATATTTACAAAACGGGAAAAAACAACGAAAGACAAAGCACAAAAAATGAAAGAAACAATAGCTAGCTATAGCCCAACATTGCTAGGGGACTAAGCCGCCACCCATAGCTATAGCCCATCATGTTATTTCTCTCCTTCCATATTTCCCACACAGTAGCAAACCAAATAACGCTCAACACAACATGTCGCACCCTTGGGCCACCACTACCGTAATCGAACTGGTTGAAATGATCTGAAGCAGCGAAAGGTAGAACCATAGAAACACCAATCCATTGAAGAATGTAATTCTACACCGACCCAAAAAACGAGCAATGAAGAAATAAGTGGTTTGCAGTTTCCAGAAAGCCACACCCAGTAACACGCAAATAAGAGTCATGATTGATTGCACCACGCCGAAATAAGTTATCCTTTGTTGGTAACCTATTCCGAAACAGACGCCAAGCAAAAACCACAACCTTTAGAGGAATATTCTTATGCCAAAGAGACCACATCCACTGGCACGTCAACTATAGGTTGAGATGTCAGAAAATTGTAAGCACTACGAACAGAGTAAGCATTTGATTTTTCCAACGTCCAAAGTCATTTATCTTCGATATCAACCTTCAAAGTTACATTATGAAACAATAAACATAATTCCTCCACCTTCTCCTCCTCCTATGCAAACAACCTACGCCTCCATTGCCACGCCTCACCACTCTCCCCCCACCCTAACTGGAACATATCAAAAACTGACACCCCTTGGGACAACGACAACTCAAACAATAATATATAAACTCAATAAAAAAAAATTAAATCAGTTTCTAAATGATATACTAGGTAACGCAAATGGGACTACAACCACAATTTTAAAAACATCTATATATATTTGCATGGACTACAAATGTATTTAAATGATGAATGATGAATGAGACATGTATTAGTTATAGCAAAATAAATTCATTTTGAATTTTATGTCCAAGATAATGCTTATGAATTTCATGATTTTGAGCGCGTCTCACATGATCTTGCATTATCAAATCAAATTCCGCAATCATTTCAATTAGTCCAAGAAAATTACCATTAATATCTTGACTTAATTTTCCTTTGGATCCTCAAAATGCAAGATTATTCTTAGCAAGACATTTCACAACTGAAAGTATTCTACATAAAACTTGTCTCCAATGCTCTTTCTCTTTCACAATTTCTTCTTGCAAGTAGTTATCAATTGTCTGATTTTTATCAAATCTCATTCTCAATTCATTCCAAGTATTCATATTAGTCATATGTTCAACACCATTTTCATGTTGTTTGAGTCTTTGTCTAATATGCTTCCAATAATTTAAACCTTCACTTGCAAAGTAAACTCAAGTTACTAGAAGTAGAAGATTTAAACAATTTACAACAAAAACTTTGTAAACATATTTGCAATAAACAGGCCATTTTCGATCACTAATCTCACCATTACTTAATTTTTTTTGAATAATTCGCATATGTGAAATGCCTAAAATATTTGTCATTGGAAAAATTAAGATTCATTTCTCTATTAGGCCTATTTTCAACTAGAATATCCCTTGAGGTGTTATCAAGATTCTCTCAATTTCTTGGATCGTAAATATCAAAATGAGGAATTTCGTGTTCACAGTCATCACCAAGATTTTCAATATTATATGCATTTGGCACATCATTAGGAACATTTAAATTATTATCAATTTCCTCATTTTCATTTTCATGATCTAAATTTTCATTGTCGTTGTTTTCAAAATTTGGTACATCATTAGAAACATTTTCATGGATATCTACGTTTTTGAAAACAAATTTATCAAGAGCTCCTTGTTGTGATTTTATTAGAAACATTTTCTTGGATATCTACCTTTTTGTGTGTTTTTTAAGAGTTGGGTCTTTTCAATTGCACAAAAAGATTTTTTGTCTGCTAATTCACGCAGGTGTTATACACCGCGTGAGTTAGATTTTGATGCATATTTTTGTCTGCTATATCTTTTTCTCTTTGAATTCCCCCTACCCTCAGCTATTACATTATTTTGTCTTTCGAATGCAGTAAACTTAAATCCTCTCCTTCTACCCCTATTCTATTTTATCTGTCTTTCTTACCCTCTATGTTACTTATGCCATGACAACTGTATAATTAATCTATCTTTAATACATCCATTGATATTTCTACGGGTAATGTACAATATACATACTAAAAAAACAGAAAAACAATATAGCACAATTATGAGGTCTTTCCCTTCACATTAATTTCTTCTACCTCCTTTTAAAAATTTAGAAAACAATAGGACACAATAAATTAGACCGAGACTTTCTATCAATCAAGGTGAAAAGAAAACCTCCCTCACTCACTCCCAAAAATTTTGACTCTTCAATCTAGCGTGAGTTAACTCACGCGGGGTATAACACCTGCGTAAGTTAACTCATGCGGCGTGACTTAAGTCGCGCGTGTATAAAACAAACGAAATTTTAAGTCATGTTAATTTTACACTTGCGTTAGTTAACTAATGCAGGGGTATTTTGGTCAGGCCCGGCCCTGATAAAACCTATAGATCAACTTTTACAAAATTAAAGAATTGTTTCTATCAACCGGTTTGTGTGATACAAACCAGATTCTAGTTGGTTGACATTTGAGTTTGATGATTTTTGTGACTTTGTCTCTCTTCCCTAACCAATCATTCACTTTTACTAAAATAATTTATTTTAATCATTCATTTATCAATTAAACACACTATAGTCACCAATATCACTAAAGTTTAATATCTTCCAAGTATTTTTCTACCAATCATAGATAATAGAAAGGACTTCCTACATGAGTTTAACTCAATTGATAGGGACAATGTATAAAATATATATGTAAGGGTTGAGGTTCGAACTCCAAACACTCCACTCTACTAGATTACTTGACAAAAAAAAAGACTTATGGTTGCACAAACCAGGGAGCATTCACTATGTCCCAATTTGACCCTTTTGTAAAATCTATTAGAAAATGATGTCACTTGTTACGCATATATTTCTCAAAAGATTTGATGTGTTGATCTGTTCATGAGACGAGACCTAAGCACAATAGTAAGAGTTTGATGTTATAACATCAAATGATAGAGTTAACATCACACTAGAAAAAGTACAATTAGTGACGAAAAACTGACTTTTAATGTTTTTTTTTATAATAACTTGCTAATTTGTGTTTTATAACATTATACGATCCTTTCGGTGAAATTTCTAATATGAGGTTTAAACCACTTTGATAAATAATAATTTCTTCAGCAAAAGAAATCAATACTAAAATCACAAACTATGTTAAGTCATATCCAAAAAAAAAATTAAAAAAAATAACTATGTTAAGGTCAATAGTTTCTGACACCAAATTTCGTTGAAGCATAGTTCTGCATCATATGCAAAATCTTGCCTCTAAAAAATCAATATATAAACATAACCCACTTGAGTTGGCCTAGTGGTAATTGACTTGGGACCTGGTAGTGTGCTCATCTTCGAGGTCTCAGGTTCGATTGTCTTTGATGCTAATTTAGGTGGATTAATTTAGCTTCTTCAAAAAAAAGAAAAAATATATATAAACATTTTCAGCTATTAAGTATATGGTGTGTACCGTTGACACATGAACATCAAATAAAACACTTACATGACGGCACCGTAATAGTTTGATAAAATATAACTGTTGAATATAATAAATGTGTCGGTGTTCGACACTAAACACACATTCAATTAATAATGTAGATGTATACGACCCCACCAACTCACCATTGATTAACCATTCTTTGAGTTGCACAATTTCATCAATTTTAAGCCACACATATAACACAAGAAGTAACGTACCACAAAGCATATCAAAATCATTTGCAAATAGCATCAATTTGAAGTTCTTCTCATCAGCTTGATCAAACGATGGCTTCCATCAATTTGTCAACAATCATTTTTATGTTTACGTTTCTAGCTTTATTGTCAACAAATAGTAACACAAGGATTGCCGGGGCACACATTCTTCTAGAGTCAAACATACCTCAGCTTCCAAAACTTGATTTTCCACCTCTACCAAAACCATCTTTACCTGAATTACCAAAGCCTGATGTTCCTAAGATTAATGTTCCTGAGTTGCCAAAACCTAATTTACCAAAAGTTAGAAATTCCAAAGGTGCCCGAATTACCAAAGCCTGAACTACCCAAGTTTAATGTTCCTGAATTGCCAAAACCCGAGCTACCTAAAATTCCTGAATCACCTAAGCTAGAGCATCCTAAAGTTCCTGAATTGCCAAAACCTGAAATTCCTAAAGTACCTGAAAGGCCAAATCATGAACTACCTAAGTTTAATATTCCTGAATTGCCAAAACCCGAACTACCTAAAATCCCTGAATCACCTAAGCTAGAGCACCCTAAAATTCTTGAATTGCCAAAACCTGAAATTCCTAAAGTACCTGAAATGCCAATGCCTGAACTACTTAAGTTTAATGTTCCTGAGCTGCCGAAACCCGAGTTTCCAAAAGCCCCTGAATTACCTAAGTCGGAGGTTCCTAAGGTTTCCGAACTTCCAAAACACGAGCTTCCTAAAGCTCCTAAGTTACCTGAACCAGGGCTATCTAAGGGTTCTGAATTTCCAAAATCTGAATTGCCTAAAATCCCTAAGTTACCTAAGCCACAATTGCCTAAAACTCCTGAATTGACAAAACTTGAGTTGCCTAGAGTTCCTGAATTACCTAAACCTGAGTTGCCATGGATTCCCGAAATGCCAAAACTCAAACTCCCTAAAGTCCCCGAGTTACCTAAACTAGAGCAGCCTAAGGTTCCTGAATTGACAAAACTCGAAATTCCTAAAGTACCAAGTTACCTAAGCTAGAATTGCTAATGGTTCCCGAATTTCCAAAACCAGAGCTACCTAAAGTCCCAGAAACTCCAAAAGTCGTTCCAACCACCACGTCTTAAGTTGAAACTTGGAACCATGCCTTTTATTTCCTTGTTTGTGTCGTCTTTGTTCATGATTTCCTATTGTACGGTGCCTAGCTCATTCTACTTGATGGGTGTAATACGATTTTAAATATTTTTCATTTTGTAATGTAAATGGTATAGGATATAGGCCTAAAACCATTGGGGACTGGTTGTTATTGTTTGGTCTGAAGCATATTAAGATTATATGCTGTTTTTAGTTTGAGCTTGTTTAAATTGATTGTGCTTTCGCATATCAATGCTCATATTCTTTATGTATAAGTATTATTGAATTTAATATGATTGCAATTTTTATGTTGAACTTTCTTTGGGTTTTAAATTATAACTAGTTAATATGTTGTTCCCTTCGATGAATCAGACTTCCTTTTTATAAAACTTATTATGAAGTAGAGAATTTAGACTAAAATCATGTCACAATCAGTGTGACTAGAATGTCCAACCATCTACATCAAATTTAGTTTAATTTTACGTTTCTTATCCATTAAAATCATATTTTGCAAAAATTGTAATTGTGAAAATTCAAAAGACACAATATAATTCTGAAGGTATCAAGAAATGTATCACACATAACAATAAAATTTATTCTTGGCCAATTCAATGAACCGTCGAAGTATATATCATTGCTTAATAACACAAATCCAAATATAACTTAGATCAAGAATGGAGCACTTGATTCATCTCTCTTATCTCTTGAATCATGTTTGATGCTAAGGGCAAAATCATTGATCATGAAGAAAAGTTTTGAACCACAAAGCTGATCTTTTATGATATCTTTTTAGTCCATTCTTAAAATCCACATATATTATTCCAAAACGAACAGTGTACCCATAAGTCCACTCAAAATTGTCCAAAAATGACCATGCAAAGCAGCCCTTCACATTTACACCATTCCTATGTAGCAAATTCCAAAGTGTTAGGACTTGTATCACATGAGTTCAAATATACACATTCAGAAAAAACACTAATATATAATTTTGAAAGTGTACTTCTAAACATACAAAATTAATGATTTTTCCCATTAAAATAGGAACAACACTACATGAACCGTAATATCCCGCTTATTAGTTCACAATGTTTTATCTGATAATGAATTGTGCACGTTTAAGATGGAGGGTAATAAGGTAATTGCATGCGATGACTATATAATGATGTTTTGGTGTAGAGACTTTAGAGCTTGAAGTTGATCACAAAATTTAGGTGAGTTCTTAGCTAGCATTTATCCTTGGGCTGTTGTGTGATTGTGTGAGACAATTGACTTATTAGTTTTCATGAACTTATGATTTTAGCCCCTTTATTGCCATTGATTATTGAAATCATGTAATTGTTGCCATGCAATTGTTCTATACTGTTTTTCATGAATCCTGGATGTATAGTGAACATTAGGAACTTGATTTTGAGGATTTTGGGTCAAAAATATGATTTTTGCAGGACTGGACTGATGAATGCTTGCTTGAAGCGAGTGGAGCTCGCTCAAGCGAGCCACAATAGCACATCATGTGTTGATTTTATTCTAAGGGTCCAATAATGTCGTCTGAGGCACCTTTTTGTAGTCTTTTTCTAATATCAAGACCCCTCAACATCAAGTGCTTATTGTACCTTACATCTAAAGACTTTCAAAATAAAAACAAATGCATAGGCAAACATTAACGAATTCAATTATAGACGGCATAAGAGAGTAAACATGAATTATAATGTTGATGAAAACCCCATTTCTTTCTTACTAGGTTTAATTGCATTTTTTGTTTCATTATTGTGATTGTATAAATTTCATAACTTATCCTTCTAAATATCACCCTTAGAAAAAATCCTTCTTAATATCAAAATTGTACCAATTGAATTCCCTAGTGTATCTCAATTATTTGTTAGCGTGATCTTTCGTTCATTAATCGTCTACTACTTAGTCTCTTTTTACACTACTAGAAAAAGCAAAATTAGCGAGGGAAATTAGTGACGGAAAAAATGAAATTCCTCACAAATTCATTGGTCGTAAAATTTAGTGATGGAATTAGAGAGGGATTTCACGTTTTCCCTCACTAATTTTTGTTTTTTTAGTAGTAATAAGCATCTTTTAATCTTACAAGAAGAGTGTACCAAGGGAGTAATTATCAAGACTAGTGGGACCAATTTATAATTAATTTGCACAATTAAAGCATATGAGATCAAAATTATCAAGGCTAGTGGGACTAAACCAAAGATCCTAGAACATGTTGTGCATTTTGTTGGTGTGCGTTCATCGAGTTCGTAGGTTGCTTAACGAACGAGATGAGACCGTGTGACGTCTTTCGACAGGTTTTAGTACATTAAGTTTAAATTTCATAAACTTAAAGAAAAAGGTGGAAATGCAAGTGCATTAAAAATAAAAGTGGTTCGACAAATGCTCTACATACATACTTTATGACTCTTTTCTCTCATGTCGGTACTTCGAGTGTTTTAGAACTCTGTATAGGCAATTTGACAATCAGCACTCCTTCCATGTAGACAATCGCTTGTCTCCCACGTTCTCCGTTATGGAAACCCCTTCTCTTTTGAAATTTGAATCTTCCCACTTTAAGGGTAGTTGCTTGACTTTGATGGCTTCGCTTCTTTCTCTGTGTCTTTTCAAACTTCCAAGCTTTAAGAATTTTTACGCTAAGTTCAACACCTCGTCGAAAATCTTTGATTTGAGAAAAGGCTTCAATTCCTGCAAGAGTAAAAGTCATCTAATGTTGACCACATTAAAATAAGGCTGGTGAAAATACCAACTAACAAATTGCCCCCCAAAAATTTCCATTTTTGACTGAATTCATATTCAAATGAGAGAATTAGCATTTTTGAGAAGAACTCTAAGTTTTCCTAAAGCATGATGTCATGATAATCATGACTCTTAAGAGTAATTAGTTCAGGTATTCTTCCTCCCACGATTGAAAGATTTTGCGGGCCACCACTTCTGCAGTTAATGGAAATTTTCCATTTACCTCGATATACCATGTCTCTCTCGATGTCTTTTCGTTTTTTAGTCTGCACGTTTCCCACTCTCTTCATCATTATAGTTACTTATTAATGTGGGAAGTTAAGTGCTTCTATTCCCCATCACCTTTCATTAATTATAAAACCTTGGTTGTATGCCTGTTCTGGGATCTCACTTCTCACTCCTGATAAACAACCTTGTATCCCTCAAAAACATAACATAACCCCCGCGATAATTTAAAACCTTCTAGAAGACATTCTACTTGCAATCATCAAGAAGGTAGCGGCGTTCAGTTACGCGGATCTTCTCCGGTTTGAAATGACTTCTAAGTATCATCATAAACTTGCCCGCGAAGGTGAAGTACTGAGGACTTTGCGCGGAATTGCTTATGGTATCTCACCGATCATTGGCCTAGCGAAGGAAAGCAAAAATTCATGCAACAAATTTTCCGCAGTGGCAATTCCATTTTTAGTGTGGCCACAACAACTCAGATGCTTCAAGGAGACCGTCCGGACCTAGAGGAAATAAGGTTTGTGTTCAGGGAAGCATCCTCCCACGGGTCCGATGGGGCTAAATATTTTGAGCTTATGCTGAAGATATTGGGCAGCGATGGCTTCTCAATGGAAGAGGTTTTCCCAGTTTTTAAAGACCTCTTCAATCGTAAGCAATTGGTTGATAGTGGAAGGGACCTCATGAATGTTAACGATATCCCTTTCTTCTGGGGATTTTACTGGATAAGACCCTTACCTTCAGATCTGGAATATTGGTTTACATGTACTTCCAATGGGACTTGGTAAGGGCCATGGTAGGAGACCCAACATCTTCAACGACAGACCTTTGCCTACTCTGTGATCTTGATGTCGAGATCGCTTGGTTCCTTTTCCATTTCCGCTACCTGGAAGACCAAAGGTTCTAGGTTTTATCTCAGGCTGGAAGATAAATTTTTGTGCTTAGGATGTCGAATTAATTTTGAAAAAGCTTGTGCTTTCATTTCGACATTTGTATCTCAACCCGTTTGTTGGCTTTTTAATTTAAATGAAGAAAATGCCATTTTGACTTCCATGCTTTCTTGCAATACTTTAGATATTAATTCATCAGTGACTTAGCAGTTTTTTTGTTAGCGTTAATCTTACTTTTAGCTCCAAGTCTTGATTCTCGACAAAATATTACTCCTTCGTCGTTTGATTTGTTTTCGCAACAAACTTGCATTTCTCAAATCTTCGCCGTTTTATGTTAAGACATTTTATTGTCACAAAGATGATCCCTTTGAAAAATTGTTAATAGAAAAAATTTGAAAAATGTTTGAAACGCGAGCAGTTTTAGGAGATACACCACTTGGAATAACTAAGAATTGAGATACAAATAGACAAGATATAAAAAAATTGGCTCACTAGGATTTGAAGAATTCGAGCGCTTCGTGAATGTCTTTTTCCCCCAAAGCTTTGACATCAACTATTCCATTTGGAATCATCCAATAAGAACCAATTCATCTTTGATTTGTTGTCTCCGTTTATAAATTATACATTCTAAAACGTCTCATTCTTGGAGTATGGGCATGCAATCGAGTCTTTGGTCTTTCAACCATTATTCATTTTGGTTTTTCACCAATTGTCTCAACAATGTTTTTAAGTGGTTCACGCAACCATATTTTGTTTATGTTTCGAGCTTCTAAGGTTTCCCTTTCGGCTAAATGAGCCGTAATCTTGTCCCAAGTGTTTCACTTGGACGTGATTATCGTCCAGATCATTCTTTCCAGATGGGGAACTAGATCTTTTACCATAAGGATCTTCTTTCTCCAACATGAAGCCACGAGTTGGATCAAGCCTTATAGATACTGCATCTATTTGGTGGTTACCACCATTTTCAGCAAAAGAACATGGCGTAATTTTTGCCAAAATTTTCTCAAAGGTCTTCCTTGTGATGTTGTCAACTTCAGCGAGAAAGTAGCTTTGATCTGCTTCGTCATCTTCAACTGAACCATCATCTTTCCAAATTATGACTTTTTGATGCATTGATGAAAGAACAACGCCAATTCCGTGTATCCATTCCCTTCCTAAAAGCAAATTAAAGTTTGCTTTTGATGGCACCACCATGAACAAGGTTGGTCTCGTAATAGATCCTACAATGAGGTTTACTTGGAGAGCACCAAGAGAGAACCCACTTATGGGGTTTTAAATCTATATCACATTTCCCAATCTTCTTAAGAAGAGATTGAGGCATTAAATTCACAGCAGCACAACCATCTACCAAAACTTTGTTGACTCTAGTGTCATAAACTTTGGCTTGAATAAATAATAGTTTGAGATGGTTTTTCATAGGGCCATTAGGTTTTTCAAATATAGCTTTTTATTGATTACCATAGCAATAATCTGTCACATAGAAACACATGGATTTGTATTTCTCCATGTTTTCTGGATTATAATCTTCTTCAGATTCTTCGACCTCAAATATCATATATCACATTCTATGGGTAAAATATAATAGAAACCACATTGCATATGACATCGAAATGTGGTTCTGAATCCATGAAGTCTGAATCCATCTCATCGTCTCCATCAACATTTCCTTCAATAGGAGAAAAAGACAATCTTTCTTTCACTGGTCCTCTAACTGTTTCGACCAGTTTTTCTTTAGGGTCAACCACTTTGTTATTAGCTTTTGCAGTAGTACTCTTTTTGGACTTTTCATACCTCCTCCACTAAGTTCGAGTCATAGAATTTTTACCTTTGTAATTCTTTTAATAAGGATATTTGTTTGACTCGTATGAATTTTCGATATCAGTGGTGACATTTTTAGTAACGACGTTACTGGTATTTCCTTTCACCACAACACTTATTCCGTACTGAACATTCTTATGGGTCGGCTGAACCCATTTCTGTACAAATGCCTCAGCATGAGGTGCATAGGCTTTCACCTGACCGTTTTCACTAACATAATTGGTGGTCGAAGAATTATTGACGAAAGGAATATAACTCTTTATAAAAGAGAACTTTGGTCTATGATCAACATACCATTTTTCTCTCTTCTTAGATTGTAGAATAACGTTTTCAAGGCTTTTGGTAGCCTCTTTGTCAAACACTGAACTAAACCAGATATCCTAGGACATGTTGTGCATTTTGTTGGTGTGTGTTCATCGAGTTTGTAGGTTGCTTAACGAACAAGACGAGACCGTGTGGTGTCTTTCGATAAGTTTTAGTACATTAAGTTTAAATTGCAGAAACTTAAAGAAAAAGAAAAAGGTGTAAATGCAACTGCATTAAAAATAAAAGTGGTTCGACGAATGCTCTACATACATTCTTTATGACTCTTTTCTCTCGCGCCGGTACTTCGAGTGTTTTAGAATTCTATATAGGCAATTTGCGACCAGTTTTCCCAATGGAAAACTACTATTTATACATAGGAAATAATTGGAAAGAAACTAATCCCACGATCAGCACTCCTTCTATGTAGACAACCGCTTGTCTCCCACGTTGTCCCTTGAGGAAACCGCTTCTCTTTTGAAATTTGAATCTTCTCGCTTTAAGAGGAGTTGCTTGACTTTGATGGCTTCGCTTCTTGCTCCGTGTCTTTTCAAACTTCCAAGCTTTAAGACTTTTTACGCTAAGTTCAACACCTCGTCGAACCTCTTTGATTTGAGAAAAGGCTTCGATTCCTGCAAGAGTAAAAGTCAACTAATGTTGACCACATTAAATGAGGCTGGTGAAAATACAAGCTAACAAAGGGAAAAGTAGAGTGTGCTATGAGTGTCCTAAGATTCAAAGATGGGAATACCTTTGGGAACATTGGCCTTTATTGCCTTTAGAAACCTAGGAACGCAAATATAAGTCTATGTTTCAATTACCTTTGAATTAGCAAGACCCCGCGCATAAGGTTCACCATGCGATCATGAAGTGTTGCTTGACAACCAACTAGGTTAGAATTTCCCAATGGCCTCATCATTTGTATAGTCTACTTAAGATAACTTAACGCGACATGAATGCTATTTAATTCCAACAAAATAGATAAGAGGATTCAAGTTACATGTTTTGGTTGCAGAAAAGCAAGCATCAGTTAGGGGTAGGGGGCACGAGCGGCCTAAATCCATGTGTTATGCGCCCCAATTTTATGTTTCTAGGCACCTCCTTCTGTGTGCTGGGCGAATGTGTGTGTCGTCTTGTGTTGAAAACACGCGTTTCTTCACCTTTTTAGTTGTTTCCTTCTATGTAAAATGTCTTAGAACTTGGGAACTGAGTTCCTCCCTTTGTAAAGTCTTATGAGGTCTTTTGAATCTTCATTCTTCATCTTCCCAAGGACTCCACAAATCTTTGAATGTCTTGCTTTGCTGATATGCATCATTTCTTCGTGAATTTACAACAAAACACCCTAAAATTGCTATGTTTCGGGAATAATATAATTACAGACTCAAATATAGAAAACAATACAAATGTCCCGAAATCATAGGCAATTGTTCTAATACTCCTCTGTTATTCTGGTAAAATCTACTGAAATTGACTAAAAAAACATCCTAAGAATAACGTAAGATGACATGTCATCAGCTTCTCTAAACTTCCAAATGCTCTTAAGTGTGCTCGAATCTTTTTCTTTTTGAATCAAAACGTGAATTAGTACTATGAATGTAATTCTATTATCCTACATACTTGAACACACATTAGCATATCCAATTGTTTTTTTATACTTTGTTATCATCAAAACTTCAGAAGCATTGTGCAAAATCCATTTTGGTTCAACGGTATTTTCTTATATAAAAAGAGCCCCTTTTCTTCATAATAATACATAACATTATCACTCTTATAGTTTTCTATAGTAACATTTACACCCATTGTTTTTTCACCAAATATATTTTTCTATTTAATTTAAATGTGTAACCAAAAAATTTAAAATATGTACAAATATGATATGTACCATTTTTTTAATGTGAATGTGTACAAATACTTTTATCTTACGTATTTTCTTATATCAAATATAAGTCAATGTAATCCGATGTTATTTTCAATTAACTATATTACGTGTTTCGTACATAAGTTTCTTATATATTTTAGGAAAATAGTATATTGCACGACACATGGTTGTCGTCAAAATACACACGACTTGTATTCCACCTACCGCTATTTCAGTTTTTAAAAGTTATTTTAATTAAAATTTAATTTAAACAGATAGGATTGTGCCACATAACTAGTCGTGTGTGTCGTGCCTGGATTTTTGTCGTGAACAATAACACAACTCTATGATTTAATATGTTGTTGTTAATGTTTCTAATGTTTATTTATTAAAATATTTTAAAGCAAATCAATACAAATCAATTGTAATAAATGAAGGGAAATCAAGTACAATAAAGGCAGCGGAAATACAAAATTTTGATTTCCTTTTGATGAGTCGATAAATTAGTATTTTTAATATGTTATTTGAGTTTATTCTATTTAGATTTGATTTAGTTTTATTTAAATATTATTTTCTTTTTGAGTTATTTTACTTCAATTGCAAATTATTATATTTCAGGAACAAATATCTAAAGATTTAGTCTTGGAGCAAAAGAAAGAGGATTGGGAGCTGATTCGGGATGAAAATACAAAATATAGGACAAAAATATGTCACTCCCCAAAGTCAGAGACATGGCACGGCCCGTGCCACCAGCAGCACGGCCGTGCCATCCTTCAAAGTTCTTTTATGCTGCTTTTGCTTCCCAGACAAGCTACCTATTAGTTTACTTCTGACCTAAAAGCCCATGGTTTCTTGTGGAGCATTTTATTGTTATATTTCTTAGGGCTTAAGTCTTTGTAGGCTATAAATAGAGTAGCTAGCTATCACAACAATTCATCTTTTGTTCTTGTAAATAATAAGTGACAATTGTTTCCTTGAATAAAAGTTCACCTTTATTTTATGTTCTTCTTCTTCTTCTCCTTTTCTATGTCTACAAGGAACGTTAGTGAGTAGACCCTTC
>Ga0228711_1008816_pt1 | contig 13963 bp, 5 predicted proteins | sample MedpolnodulmetaG_2_FD_177996 | JGI IMG/M metagenome (GOLD analysis project Ga0228711, IMG submission 177996) | Root nodule microbial communities from Medicago polymorpha collected in Santa Monica, California, United States - brown nodules | ecosystem: Host-associated > Plants > Roots > Nodule...
TCATACTAAAAAAAATCCACATGAAATAAAGTCTTTTTTTTAAGGAATGAATGAATGAAACAAAGTTGTTGAAAAAAAATTCAGTTTAATAAGGGATACAAAATTAATTGAATGAAAAGAGAATGAGGATATAATAGGAATACAACAAAGAATCCCTTCTCTCCTTCTATTTCTTCTCAGTTTTGAAGAGAAAGAATTTTGTGTGGGACCTATAGCTTTTTAGCCTCTCTCCTCTATTTCTCTTCACCACCAAACAGGAGAAGTTCACAATCTCTCTTCAACTTCTCTCTTCCTTCACTCTCTCTTTCCTATTTCTACCCTACCAAACAGAGTGTTAACGTTGCAGATGCATCAAATGTTATTATAACTTGTGGAATAATCAAGAATATAGAAAGAAATATAAGTATGGATATGAAAATAAGTAAGAACATAATGAATATATTAGAAAGAGTTCGAAAAATTGACACATAATAGTTTTAAAAATATCATTTCTTTAAAATAATGAGATAAAAAGTCAAATAAAAAATTATGTGATAGTTTATTGATATATTAGAAAGAAAAAAAAAAGAAATAGAAAAAAAATGAGATGTTGAATGGAGTAGAAAAATAAATGATTTTATTTATGATTGGATATAGCTACTTGTGACGGATTGAGACCGGTTAAGTTTAGAAGGGAAAGTCACAATGATTTTTCTAAAATATACTAAAGTAATCATGATTTTTCCTCCACAAAATTAGCTAATTCATCCGAGTAGTGATAGGTTGACATTCTTTGGTGACATACCATTTTTGTACCACCCTTAGTAGGAATGTGAATAGCCCACGCCTTGATAGGCCCGAGCCTGGCCTACAAATTTTTTTGCAACCTTAAGTCTGGCATGTGACCTATCATAGACCGTTTTTCTTGGTCTGGCCTGACATGAAAGTCTACTTCCAGACCTACTTTACATTAACGCCGTCAAATAGTTCATTTGACCTACTAAATAGACTAAACATGCCTTAAAGCCCACTTAAAAGCCTATTTTACTACAAGCAAAGCAAATTTTAACAACATTAAAGTCTATTTAAAAGCTTATTATGGGACTGATAGGCAGAAAAAAAATATGTTTCTATTTTTAATGTATGCAATTATTTTAATATAAAAATATATTTTTTAATAGATAGGTATTAATAGGCCGACCTATTAGGCTTAACAGGCTTTTCGGAAGCCTAAGTGTGACCTATTTAACTAAACAGCTTGGCTTCTCTACTAAACAGGTCAGGTCATGCTAGGCCATAGCAGGCCAGGCCTTAGGCCCCTATAGACCGTTCTGACCTATTTCCAACCCTAACCCTTAGAGATATGAGAGAGAGGTAGTGGATTAAAGAGAGGTTGTTATTTTGAGGTGAAATTACCAAGATGTTCATGCCACATGGGGTGTAAGATGAGTGGTACAGTAAAAAAGAGTGTCAACCAATAATTACTCAGTTCATCCCTACTTAAAACAAAGTTGGTATACAGCTCATCTAGTTTTGATTTCTTTTTAGATTTTTAAACTGAAAAATGATGATGTAAGTTTTAAATGACATAGTATATATAATATGATGATTCGGAATAATCAACCCTCATAAAATTGCAAAAAAAAATTCTTATAAAAATTTAAGTATTAACTTCAGAACTTATTCGTATGTTTGTAATTTATCTATAACATGTAAAATACAAATTTCTCAACTCAAAAATGATATTCGAGTGTGCTTTAAACGACGTGACATTCAATATCATGATGTAAAATCGTCAAAAGTTGTGCTCTTAAATATTAACTATATATTTTAGTGGAACAATTTTATGTTTTTAATTTGTCTTTAACCACATAACTTTTTTTTGACAAAAACAAAGTTATAAACTAAATATTGAAAGTAAAATATTAATAAATATAGGGAACATATATAATTTTTTTTAAGAAAGTTAAGATAAATACTTTTTTTTGAACAAGAAGTTAAGATAAATATTATAAAACAAAAAACAAATTAACTGGATTAAAGTAGATATTTTATGATAATTTCTTTTAAAATGGCTATTTAACCTCTAAAATCTTCTACCTTAAGTGGATTGGAGGCATCACCCACTTATCTTAAATTTTTCTTTTTAAAAAAGATGCCATACAATAAAATATCAAAAAAGACGGATCGATGGACACGTCTTTTCCATAATGTGTATTGTGTGAGACCGTTAAAATATAGGTTTAAAATAAAGGCTTAAACTTTTGCAAAGTGACTTAAACCAAACAAAAATTGTGCAGAGATCAATATAAAAAAAATGATGAAAGTGAAAATACCAATAACATATTTAATACTAAAATAAATTAAAAATGTAGAAAAATCATTGAAATTAAGGAAAGATCCCCACCACCACCACCACCCGCCATCCATCAAGCAACAAAGAGGAAGCAAATAATGTGTTATTCCGGTTAATAAGGAAGTTGTTATCAAGAGGAGCTAGCTAGCATGCGTAAAATTTACAGGACAGTATTAACATTATCAATGGACAGTGGCAGACCAAATAATAAGGTAGAGTTACCACTACGAGATCCTCGGAGGTTTGTACTTATGAAATCACTTTAATAGTACAAAATGAATGTGACCATTCGGTTAGTCCAACTCCAGTTCAGTGCAGTGAAATTTCTTTCCTGCATGTTAATGTCGCTTCATAGCATGTACTTACTAGATATGTTTTTCTCTTTTTTTTTGGGTGAATAGATCAATTTTTTTCCTTGTACGTAGTAATAGAAAACTGCTCTATTAATTATTATAAGCCCCTACAATTGTTCATAAGCCCTCAAATTCCCTAAAGTGTTCCTCTCCATTTGTAAACCTCAAATCTATTGGGTCATGTTCGGGGTTAGGATCCAATGTGCTATTTTTTTTCATTTTTTGAACGACCCGACCTTATAAACTAAACCAATCGATCTTTAAGGATCAATATGTCTTTGCATCAGACTGAGGTGCCAATCGGTCTCAAATATAAAATCATTAGATATTGTTTCATTATCTTTACTATCCACCAAAATCGAATTACCCTCACAATGTGATCGGCTTAAAAGATGTATTATATGTTCTTTGACATCAAATAAGTGTATGGTGATTTGAAACGCAGTTTATAAAATAAAAAAAATTGAAACTTTGAGTGGAGGAGAAAAGTTGAGTGTTGATGAAGAAGTGTAATACAAATGAGATTTTCCGTGTGAAGTAAATGAATATTAGTTATCTTAGAGCATCTCCAATGGGAGGTCCTTACTTAACAAGGACCACTCCCTGTTAAGAACCCCCATTGGAGGAAGAGAAAATGAGTCCCATTAAGGAACGGGTAACTATATAAAGATTCTCTCTCGTAGGCAACTAATGGGTTCCACGTTTAAAAGAAGTAATAAAATATGTACTATGTGGTCCCACTTACAAAAGAAGTAATATTTTAATAATTAATAGTTGTTTTAAATATTATTTTATCTATTTGTCATCATTTTAAATAAAATGTAATTCATGCAAATTATTATTATTATTTTTTAACGAAGGAATGTAAAATTTGTAATGTTAATTTTTCAATTTCAAATTATTAACAAATGTGGCAGAAATTTAAGTTCATACAAATAAATAAATATTTTATAATTTAATTTTTTTAAGGATTATAATTAAATATTATGAAGTAATTTATAATTTAATAAATAAATTATTTTTGTTCAATGATGTAAAGTTAGTGGAGTCTATTTAAGTACTTTTCATTGGACTGAGATTCCCTGCTGTAGTGAAACAACATAGTTTCACACAATTTTGATTTATAGCCATTAGATCTTAATTGGATGGTACTAATGTAATTTTGTCAAACTCATCCAATGGCTAAAATAAAAACTGTGTTGTTTTTTACCGCATTGAATCTGCATCCCTTTTCATTTGAGTCCTTATTAGCGTATTCTTATTGGAGCCATTGAGTCCTTAATAAATACTTTTATTAAAATATTATAAATAAGTGATGTGTAATATGAAGTCCATTCTTATTAAAGAACTATCATTGTAGATGCTCTTAGTCGACTTCATGAGTGAGTAGCATTTATCACGTATATATGGAAAGTAAAACACCATTAATATCATGCATGCCTAAATCTTATACTACCCAAGTCAAAACGGGATGGAATGTTAAGTTTCAACAACCGAAGTGAAGGGCGATTGATATTAAACACCGACCATTAAGTTGAGTAGGCCAAAAGAAGACCTAGAAGTTATTCAGACGTACAAAACTTTTCAAAATCAACATTTGATGAGAAAAAATAATTTGAAATTGGTTGGATTAGGAAGTGTCACATGCAGTATACTCTAGTTCAAAATTTAATAATTGTTAACGTTTTCATCTAATTTAAGTAGAAATTCAAGTCCTCAAACACGTTTTTTTATTTTTATGGTTTAGACTTTCAGACAATAACATGAATGATGATGATTCAATAAGTATAAGAGAAAAATAATAAATTTTTTTTAATGATAATAATAACTCACAAACACCTCAACAAAAAACACCACAAAATTCTGTCGAAAAAAGAAAAAGAAAACAACGATAATTTACTCATTTGTAAAAGAAATTGTTCTAAAATAATTTATCCATTTCACTTTTTAATGCAATATTAATTATCTTATTTTTAAATTATACACTATAATTAATATTAATTTCATCACTCTCATTCAATATCTTTAAATTTGTATTTGTGATCTTGATGAATGCATCAAGACTTGACGGAGCAATTCTTAGATGGTAACTTGACCAAAAAACCAAAACTTGACACATCATCATACACATAAAAAATAAATAAATAATTATAACAAAGAAAGAGAATATGAACGTGAATCATTGTTTTCAAACCAATGAAAAAAATAATACCAACAAAGAGCGTGCAATGATGGTTATGCCGGACGATGACGAGGGTAGCAATGAAGATCGCAGCGACATTGATGATGGTGACAAAAGGTGCAATGATGGCCATGTCGGGATGACGACAAGGGTGGTGGTGAAAATGGAGGCAACATCGATGTTGATGAGTCACCACGACGTTGTGATTTACTCTCACTGGTGGAAGCTCGTGGTCGGAAAGAAGGGGTAATTAAAAGAGATTGAGAGATGAAGAGAATATGAGATCACTTGATTGAACTGGTTTATCACTTGTTGTATTGATGTTGGAAATGGTTTTTGGAAAATTGGCTTAGGGGGAACCAATTTTGCTAGTGTTTGGTTTTACAATGTGTGCAATTGTTTTGGTTTGTAACACTATTCAATTTTGGTCTCAAATAATTAGGAGTTGTTGATTTGCAACTCAGCTGGTGATTGAGGCTTAGTTGTTCGTTGATTGCAATTTGTATATTGAGTTCATTGTACAACTTCAAGAGGTTGAGGAGCCATGAGACATAATTGGAAGATTGGTGTTATTGGAGTTCTGCAAACCAGAAATTCAAGAGACAAAATTGCATCCGACTTAGGCTCATACTGTGTTGTAAAATTGGGTCAATTGGCCAAATAAGGTGTTATGAGTTTGCTTGAGTATATGATGTAAAATTTCAACTAGAATTAATGAAATTATGTAGTTCTCAAACTACTTGACATTCATTGAGTCACATTTCAGTCTTTTGTTTACGAGTGATAAACATGTTACTTAGTTGTTTTATGTTATTAAGATAAATGTTGTGAATTTGATCGCAAATTCATCATTATTATTTTAGTGACTTTAAATTTATATTATGTTGATGCAATTATCAACTTAAATAAGGTGACATCTAGGGTGGACCACCAACTAAGTGGTTCATGGTGAACCATGAATAAAAACCATTAGATTATGTTGTCCTACCAGATCTTATGATGTATCCCACACACATAATTTTTTTTTCTTCTTTCTTCTATCTGGGTTCAGGTATGCTCCATTTAGTCCATTTAGAATATGGATGTGAAACATGTGGCAAACACAACATCCAAGGGCTGATATTAAAAATCAATAAAACAATGTGTTTAATAATTAAAAACTTAAACACGTTGTTGTCATCTCCTCATCTTCAACAACTGCCGTGAATCTTCTTCTGCAACTCCTCTGTTCCTCGCCGTTTCTCCACCCCTCGCCGCCGTTTCTGCACCTATCACCGTCGCAATTCAAACCTTTCGTGTTAATCTGTATCAAAATTGCATGATTAACACTACTATTTTCATTGATATTGTTTTGCTCTTGTTTCTCTTCAATTTGGCTGGAATGTAACTGTGCCTCAATTTTCTCTCCAGGATGTCAATAGCAAAAGGGAATTTCTCAATTAAGATCATAGAAATCATAATGAATAAATCAAAAATCAAAATTTCAGAAATCATAATGAGAGATTTTTAATTAAAAATAAAAAGGAAACACATTCATTCATGTTCCTCTCTTTCTCAACAAAAGTCATGATCCCCCATCCTCATCTACTGAACCGCCGCTCACCGTCGTACTCCTCTCTCAAGCGCCACCCTGCATCGCCACTCTCACAGGCCAAAAATCGCGTTCTGCATTGTTTGAAGAAATAAATAACAGGAGGATGTGGGGCGGTGCAAGGCAGCGTCGTTACGGCGGCGGCGATGAGAAAGAGTGGCATCCCGCAGGGAAGAAGTGGGATAACAGTGTTCCTCTTTTTATTATTAAAACTTTAATTTTGACTTTTTCATCTCAGCCATTAAGTTTAATTTTTAACACGTGTCAAGCATCAAAACTCATAAATGAAGTAAATGGATAGCTCCCTAAATGGAGCATACCCAAAGAAAAATAAATAAATAGTTTATTAAAAAATAAATAAACAAAAAAGGTGTGATCTAGTGTATAATATCATATGTGAACTTGATTAATCTAATGGTTCTCAATGGTTGTTCGAAGTGGTCCACCGGTGAGGGACTTAGTAGAGCCCTCACCCTAAAAACCACCCTTAAATAAATGAATACTTTTTTTTTTGGTAAAAAAAAAAAAAAAAGACATTTTAAGTCTAATTTTATTTCTTTCCTTAAAAAAAGTCTAATTTTACTCTCAAATAAATACAGTGTGTCAGTCCCAAATTGTATACTCCACTATAAAAGAACATTAATACTTATGATTTTTTTTAAAAATCTTTGTTAAAAGACTACAAGCTCTTGCCAAAACTAAATTTTCTTAAAGGATCATGAATGCCATTGAATTTTACACGAAGTACAATTTATGTCAAGTACAAGGTGCTTAAATAATTGAGTTTCTTTTTGACTCAATAATTGTGTTTCTGAGTTTTAAGAAATTGTGTTTCGGTTTGAAAACATGTAACATCAAACATGGATAGGAAAAGGATGGAGTAGCTAACACCAATCAATGCTTTGATAAAAATAAAAACACACCAATCAATGCTAAACAAATCAAGCAAAAATTTCATACTAGCTTTCTAATTGAAATACATTTTTTGTCAAAAAGATGACATGCAGATACATGACCTTTTTTTTTACAATATGCAGAGACATCACTTAATAGAGGAAAACATTCTAAATGTAGTAGCAACCCATATCATATAGCTGATGGTTTTTTTTACGTTACCCTAGATAAATTTGGGGTAATTTACTCCTATTATAGAAATTTTTTATTTTTTTCATTTTTTTCTTGTGATCAGTTATCGTTTTTATTTTAAAAACAAAAAAAATAATTTATCTCCTTCATTTAAGATGTGATTTACAGCTTTTTCGTTTCAAAATCGAATCGTATTTCTCATGACGGGTAAATTACCCTGATTCATCCAGGAAAAAATATAGGCTAACCGATATGGTTATTTTCTTACTATGAGTTGCCATTTTCATCTCAAAAACATCAAACTTCTTCATCTCCTTCATTCAACATGTGATCTTCATTTACTTCGTTCCAAAATTGAATCTTATTTGTCACTTGGGGTAAATTACCCCTAATTCATCAAGGGATAACATATGTCTCACCCATACTCAACTGTTACCATAAGCGAAGCGCATTTAAAACGGAGCTCTCATATTTAGATGCTTGAGTGAATCTTGTGTATACATATCACAAATTAAATAATTTTTTTATGATAATATTTAATTAATAAGCAATAACTAGAGCTCATCAATAATTTTATATTATATTTCAACAATAATTTGTTTTTTCTATATTAAAAAATATACCAATAATTGAAGGGAAAAGTTTATTGGTGCATCTTCAAAAAAAAAGTTTATTAGTGCATGTAGGACCCACAAATAATATGAGAGCGTTTATAAAAGTGCTTATATATGTAAATAACCATTTTTCTATCATCACAGTGAGAGTGTATATTTAACATGATATTTATTCAATTTTTTTATAGATTATTTAAACATTATTTATAAAAATATATAAAATAAAAGATATGAAACAAAAAGTTCCTGGACAAAAGCCAATAACACGATACATGGAAGAGAAAACAATAACTAAGGTGTATTTGTTTCAGGAACTTTTTGCTTTTGTATTGTGTTATTGGCATCAGTAGGGTTTTGGTGGAGGTTTTCCTCGATTCCCGAGGGGTTGGGTGGGGGTTTCTGTCTCCTCCCTTCTGGCCGGTTTCTGGGGATGTTTTTTTGCTTTCGTGTTTCTGTTCAACCAATTGGGTTGTTTGTTGTTGGTTGTTTCAGTTTTGATTTTTCTCTAAGTTGTTTTTGTTGTTTTTTGGTGGTGGGGTTGCTCTTGGAGGTTTGTCTCGGAGTTTGCTCTTTTAGTGGTTTTAGGGGTGTCGTTTGATGGCCCTTTTGATGTATCTGTACGATTATGTTCTTTCTATATATATATATATGCCCTTAAAAAATAACTAAGGTGTATTCAATCTATGACTTTAAAAAGTTTTTTGGTATTTGATTGAAAAAAGTGCAGTGATATTCAAATATGATATTTAGACTTTAAAACTTTAATATAGAAATCATGTGATATGATATTCAATAATTTTTTACAACTTACAGAAAGTTTCGCGATACTAAAAAAGTTTATAATTTTGATTGATTATTTAAAAGAGAATCCTAACAAGTGTTCTTGAAACCATGACTGTTCCTAGAGTTTTACGGGCCTTAACATAATACGTCATAATTTTTTTTAGTTCTTTGTTGCGTTAACATTAGCTCTTCATCTTCTTTTTTTTATTTTGCTTTTCACTACCAATTAAATGTATTTTAAGACAATGAAAATAAATCTAATATTCTATAGACACGAAAATAAAATAAAATAAAATATCGTAGAAGTAGAGAACAATAGCGCATGCGAAGTAGACTGAAAGTTTAGCATACTAAAACATCGTAAACATCGTATGTCAAACACAACTATTTATAAAAAGAACAACAAAACAAAAAATCTAATGCGTCTCACATCGGGTTTTTTTCCGTAGTGATCTCACATCGGTTTCATAATGATGAATGTGTTTCGCATGATCTTGCATTATCAAATTCAATTATACGATCATTTCAATCAATTCAAGAAAGTTGACATACCTATATTGATATAATTTTTTTTTTTGTTGGAATATTTGAAAGAAAAGATTAAGGTTAACTTCTCTAGTAGACTCGTATTCAACTAAAATAGAATTTGTTTTGTTATGAAAATTATCCCAATTTTTTGGATAATAAATATCATTGATATTTTTAATATTAGTGAGGCACATTATTAAAAACAAAGGATCCAAAAAATATCACCAATGTCTTCGTTAATAAATTTTTGAGCACATCGTTAAGAACAACCAAATTTATTTTTTTATAGGAGGGTGCATATAGTAATTTTTGTGCTACATGGGCTATATGTAGCAAATCGCATCAAAAGAGCCAAAAACATTAACAGATTTCAGTCCAGCCCTATATCATGTCAATGTTTGGGGCCTTTTCAGAGAAGTTTACTATATATACCCCCAAAAACTAAATATTTCTATATACACCCCCACCTAAAAAAAAATTGGACCCCTACCGGCATGGGCCCTAGGCCGTCGCACTCCCGGCCTATGGCCTAGGGCTGGCCCTGCTTGAAACATTGATTAAAGTACTAAAATAAGTAAGTTTGCATTAAAAAATAATTTAATTATTACTAAAAAAAAAATAAAGACTTATATTTTTTAGTCAAAATTTCTATTAATAGAATCTTTAACCAAATACCCTAAGGATTAACAACACCCTTTAAATTTTCATAGACCTTGATAAACTTTTAAGTGAGTTCTTAATTTATGAAGGTAACCCATGTCATGAGATTTTTATATACTGTCATTTTTTCTTTCTTTCTCCCTTCTCTTCTCTTCTTCCCCTTTCTCTCAAATCTCTAATTGTTTTATATATATCTCCTCTCTCTTCATTCTCCAATATTCTACTCAATCGTGTACAACCGCACAAATGACATTGTCATTTTTCATTTCTTTCTATTTCTACAAAATCCTCCCACATCTTACCATATATGAGTTGAACTTTAAGAGATAATTCAATAGTATTTACCAAATAAGAAAGGTATGTAGTTCAGTAAATGTTTAAATCCTTGAACTATCTAAATCTTTTTAAATAGATCCCTAAACTATTTTCTTTTTCAATTAAAATGGACCGTGACATGTCCACCAAATTATACACATGTCGGTTTTATTTCCCAATTATTATATCATTTTAATTTTTTTTTGACAAAATCATTTTAATTATTATTTACTAAAAAATAAAAGAAAATAACAACTTCTAGAAAATTACAAACAAAACGGAGAACATAGCAAAAAATACATAATAAATTCGAGATATCATATTTTCCTAAAGAATTGAGAAGTTATCAACACTAATGTCTTTTCAAACCAAACTATTGTGCTTAAATGATTAATGTACTACACCAAAAGATAAATTGTTCTAGAGAACTTGAGTTCGGTTCTTAAGAAATTTTTTACTCCCATAAATGGCACATAACTACCCACTCTCTCTATTATTATTTTTAGTTCTAATTTATATTTTATAATTTTTTTAAAAAGGTTTCTCGAAATATAAAAAATTAACCTTACACATTTGTGAGAAATATATTCCCGAAAATAACATTCTTAGGAAACCTAATCCCAAGAATAAATTTTAAAGCCATGAAACAAACACACCCTAGGAGATGGGAAATGCTCAACATAGTGAACAATTGATTAAGAGCCTATCAAAAATGACAAGTCGCTCATTTATTTATTTTTCTAACTAACATTCTCTTATATGATAAAATTCACGTGGATACCATACTTTTAAAATGTGTTCAGATTTTTCGGACCTGCCATGCAAGCACGCCTGACATGGCAAAAATCCATTCAACACTACCTTGTGTTGTTGTCTATATACTTCACACTCACATTACATGCATCTCACGCATCCATGACTTCTGATCTTGTTTTGAAAACCGGACCGGACTGGCCGGTACAACCGTGAATCGGAGGGGTGACCGTTTTTTTGAGCTGACCTGTTTAAAGCTTTTTTTTTAGAACAACTATTTTATATTTAAAAATGATAATAACGCTTGACATGGCAAAAATCCATTCAACACAGATACCTTGTGTTGTTGTCTATATACTTCACACTCACATTACATGCATCTCACGCATCCACGACTTCTGATCTTGTTTTGAAAATCGGACCGGACTGACCGGTACAACCGTGATTCGGAGGGGTGACCGTTTTTTTGAGCCGACCTGTTTAAAGCTTTTTTTTTAGAACAACTATTTTATATTTAAAAATAATAATAAAGGCCACAGCAGGAATCAAACAGGGGATCTATCAAGTATACGTATGAGCGCTTACCAGTGCACCATGCAGCTGGTTGTGATAATTAGTTAGTTCTTATTGATTATATATATTTAAAATACACTTACATTTCTTTTCACATTTTATTTTGTATTTTATCTTCCGGCAAAAAAAAAAAACTTGTATTTATTTTATTTTTTTATTAGGAACTTGTATTATCTCTTTCTTTAAATTTTGTTTATCTTGATAAAATATTGTCAAAGTTTTTAATTTATCATTCTCATAATTAATATATATACACTAAAATTAATTTAGGTGTTTGATTAGATAATTATGACATAGCCGATTGACTTAAATTTGAAGAACAAATTTGAGAAATCATCTTATTTCATATGATGATTTTTTTAACATTTATTAGTGTTATGATTTTTTTTTGTATAGATCGAGTCATCTTGTTTAATACAAAGATAAAAACTTTATGAAGGCCGAATGATATGTCCGAGTTATCCAATTCTTTCATGCGGTTCGATCAGTGACTCAATGGTTCAACCAATGACTCAGAGACTCGCTACCCTTACCGAGTCGATGACCGGTCCGATTTTTAAAACTACGCACATTATATTCTTACTCTCTCTTCCTTTTTCTCTCTCCATTACTTTTGACCAGTGAAAAGAGAGAAAAGGAAGGTTGTCAAATAGATTGTACCAAATAGTTGTTCAAATATCATTGCTCATAAAAGAATTAAGGGTTAATAGTGTTTTTCACCCCTGTAAAATATGTCATTTTCGGTTTGATTTGCATCCTTATAAAACTTTTTTTTTTCTTCGGAAAACACATCTCCTCCATCCAACTTACCAAATGTGCATATGTGGCTTTGACTTGTTTTTTTTTTTATTTATTTGTAATTTTTCAGATCATATTTTATTTTTTAAAATATCTGAAAATTAATTTTCAAAAATAAAAAATCCAAAAAACATTCAGATTCTTTTCCAAAAAATTTAAAAATCGAAAAAAAATTCAAATATTTAAAAAATCAGAAAAAATATTTGGTTTTTTTTTCGAAATTAATTTTTTTTAAAGATTCTTGAGTTTAATTTTCAAAATAAAAATAATTAAATTTAGAAAAAACAAATTCGAAATTTAAAAAAAGTCAGAAAAAAATAGTTTTAAATTTTTTCTACAAAAATAAAAATTCTGGAAAATCTGAAATTAATATTTTAGAAAAAAAATCATTTTTTTTACGAAATTTTGGAAATTAAAAAGTTAGTTTTTTATTTTTCAATATATATTTATTTACGAAATCTGAATGTTTTTTCTGAATTTTAGAAAGAATTTTTTTTTTTCGATTTTATAAACTTTTTAAAAAAATAATCTGAATATATTTTTGATTTTATTTAATTTTTAATATTTCGAAAAAAAAAACATTTTTCTGTTATTTTTAAATTAAGAAAAAAAATCGTCTTATTTTTTTTGATTTTTAAATTTTTTGGAAAAAAATCTGAATATTTTTCTAATATTTAAAATTTTTGGTTATATCAAAAAATATAAAATTTGGAAAAAAAATTTCATAATAAAAAAAATTTCGTAAATAAATATAAATAAATTTTTATTTTCAATTTTTAAAATTTTTTATAAATGAATTTATTTTATTTTTAAAAAAAAAATAGGCACAAATGCCACGTGTGCTCTTAAAAAAATAAAAAATAAAAAAAATTATATAGTCAGCATATCACACAGTGTACCACGTCAACAAATATGCACAGTCATATGGGGGAGGGGTGTTTTCCAAAAAAAAAAGTTTTGCAAGGATGCAAATAAAACCGAAAATTTTATAAGGGCGAAAAGCGAAAAATGATCTATACTACAGGGATGAAAAACACTATTAACCAAGAATTAATATAAACTTAATCAAATGCCATGAGCCAGTTGTAACTGTCATTCGAGATGAAACAACCTATACAGTAGAAACTCTTTAAATTAATACTCGGTAAATTAATAAACTCTCTAAAATAATAAATTTGTCCGGTCCCGACTTAGGCCAATGTAAAAAATTGAAAAACTTGATAAAATAATAAGATAATAATTTTTTGGGAGATCCCTTTATAATTTTTGGTCTCAAGAAAATCATAAATTAATAATTCATAGAAACTGAAAAAAAATATATTACACTCTATTGCAATATGATTCAATAGTTGTCTGTTTTCCTTTAAAGTTCAAGTTTGTTTGAAGCTCATC
>Ga0228711_1008820_pt1 | contig 13960 bp, 7 predicted proteins | sample MedpolnodulmetaG_2_FD_177996 | JGI IMG/M metagenome (GOLD analysis project Ga0228711, IMG submission 177996) | Root nodule microbial communities from Medicago polymorpha collected in Santa Monica, California, United States - brown nodules | ecosystem: Host-associated > Plants > Roots > Nodule...
AAAAAACACACAACCAATCAAACGTCAATTTCTACCCCGAACTACGAGGTTTTGATCCCTCACGGGTACGTAGGCAAAGGACCTAGTCCTTCCAAATCAATAAAAAAATGTAGATAAATAGGTCTCTTTGTCTCTTTTTATTACTTTAAATTCCATTTTTTAAACAAGCAAGTTATAGCACAAAAGTTGAATAAAATCAAGAGGTTTCATAGAATACTATGGATATTTAGGGTGCTAACACCTTCCCTAAATATAACTAACCCCCGAACCCTTAATCTTTTAAAATGGTGTTTGAACTTTTTCCCATTCTTTTGAAAAGTTAATTAAAAGTTCAGTCGTGAAAAAATAGTGAGTCAAACGCTAATCAAATAGCACTGACCTCCGAAAAATGACGCGACATATATATAAAAAGGAATGCATGATTTTGGACTATTTTTTTAACTTTCGATTATAATCTTACAAAATTTGACTATAAGTGTAAGAATGCTATATTTAGTTTGTGTTATTTAAATAGATAAGAATTTATATTATATTTATTATATTGTTGGTATCATTTAAGAATATAAGTATAGTTTGTTAAAATATGAAAGTGCAAATTATTTATCATTTATACCTAAGATTTCAATCAAATCAAAATAATTTTAATCAAAAAATTATAAAAAAAAATTAAAAAAGATATATTCGTAATTTATACATATTAGCACAACAAGAAGAGTGGACAGACGGGCACTCCGTCCCCATCCACACACTATTTACAGATACAGGAAAATCATGGTTTTGGGGTGACTTTTCCACTTCCAATTATATCATTAAACAAAATTATCTATAATAATGATATCTTATTGGTGTCATTCAAAAAGATAGAAAATTATATTATATTTACTATATTATTTGTGTCATTGAATAAGATAAGTATATTTTATTATAACATGAAGGTGCAAAATATATATACCTATAAATTTGATAATTTTTTTTAATAAAAATCAAAATTTCATAAAAAATAATGCTCCTAATTTATATGCATTAGAACAATAAAAGAGCGGTCATTCCATGTTTGTCTCAAGGACAACACTAGTATTTAATAAAAAGAATATTAGTTAAAGTTCGTTGCCAATTCCTCGTTAGGAAAAGTGCGGACACTCTCAGCTATATTTATGAACCTCTTAATGAAGTTAGTAACCGATTCATCTACTTGTTGTTGGGGATTCATAAAATCGGCTATTGTAACGTCTAGATTAGGCCGTTAATAGAACCTGTCATGGAAACACCTTTCGTATATGCCCATGTTTCGATCAATTTTGGTGGGAGAGAAAAATATCACGTGAGCGTTGTTATTGTCAACGATAAATGGAACAACTGTGACTTATGGAATTCATTATGGTTTCCCTCATTACATTGTGTAGTAACCTTCTTATGTACTCCAAAAAGGTAGCAAAATTTGGAGTTTTATAACTTGTAGGTAGAGGTATCTATATCGACCCATTATGGATGTGACTTCCTATACACAGGCCTATCTATGAGTTTTCGTTGTAACCCAAAGTACGTCTTGATTGTGTTGGCTATAAGATTTGAATCTAGCACTCACAGTCTTGGAGGTTTTGCCTTGACTGCAACTGGTTGGAACCACACATATTCTATGGGATTTTGGAAACATATGGTTGAACCTGAACATGAGGTGGAGGAATTTCCCACGACATCTCTTGGTTCGGGTCTCTGTTTTTTCTCCTTTGAGTTTCTGGAACCAATAAAGTGTTATATTGGTGAAGTGGATTATTGATTCATGGTTGTTCAATAGAATACCTCGTTCTTGGTCTACATGTCATCAAACCCACTGGGGGTGGTACAAATATATCATGTTGTGTCAGGCATCCCTCTTTTTGGTTAGTGGCACTATGAACCTAGAACGTGAGCTTTGTGCATAATTTTTCAATCTCACTTTGTATTGACTCAATCTCTTGACTCAATCCTAGGTCATTACGACCCATATACTCAACTAGTGAGCTTAAAAAAAAATCAACTTCCATCGCTCGACTTTTCCAACATTGGCCTAAATTGCCATCAACTGGGAGGTTTCCTCGTCTAAAGTTTCTATACCTATTTGTCGTGGTTGGCTAACATGATATCTATTTTTAAGTGTAAACAATTTTTTTAATACTTATTAATTTAATTTAATATATATTTTCACTATTTTTTATGTTTCAAACATAATAAATTATTATATCATATTTTTAACTTTTAACATATTATGTACTATTTGCCTTGATTCATAATTTGAAGGCCAACTTGCCGTAGGGACTGATTGCTATATTATGAAGTCTTTGGAAGCATCATAATCTCAAACTCTGGCAAAATGAAGATGAGATTTGTGTTCAAGTCGTGGATTGAGCAAGACACCTTATTGATGAATGGTTGGCAGCGAATACTCCTCGCACTAATCCCCGCACACATTCAAATTTGGCACAAGCTGTTGTTACTTTTCATCAAGTTGTTCCCACGAATGTGCAATTGGTTCGTAACGCATCAACAACCTCATATAGGTGGCACAAACCACAACCGGGTAGGATAAAGTTTAACATTGATGCTTCATTTTCCTCCTTACGGAATCGTACTGACATAGATATATGTTTGTGTGATGAAGATGGGTATATGTGCTTGCTAAAACTATGAGTTAGTCTCCCAAGCACATAGTTGAAGTCGGAGAAGCTCTAGGATTGTTTTATGTGTTATGGTGGTTAGTAAACATGCAGTTCGACATTGTGGATTTTGTGGTAGATTTAAATCTCACAACAAATGCTTTCAACTCAAATCGACAAGATGTAACAAAGCCTGACCACATTATTAGAACATGTCGAAATCTTTTTTCCTCACATTTTACAAACTCTAGGATGGAGTTTAATGGGCGATAAACATATGTGGTTGCTCGTGTTCATACAGGCGAGACCACATTGTCAGCTAGTCTCACTATTCATTATGATGTTCCTGATTGTATTAATATTATTATTATAAATAAAATACAATAAGTACATTTTCTTAAAAAAAAAGTTATATTTTAATTAAACTCGTCTACAATTGTATTATTTACTATTGTAATTTGGATTAATATAAAATTGATCCAAATAAGCATGTTACTTCCTATCTCTTTATAATTTTTTTAGGGACCATATCTCTTTATAATTGTCTTTTAAGAATTGCACACAGTCTTTAAATTAATGATTAGTTGAGTTTATTTTAATAGTAAAATTATTATCATTTTATCCAAAAAAATTACTATCATTTATTAAAACACACATGTTAATTGTAGTGAGAAAATATATTGATTGATTTTTAAAAAAAATATTGCATTGATATTTTAAAGTAACAATTATTGTGAGATGAGAAAAATTATTAAAATGAGTAGTAAAACAAATATTTTGGTGAAATGATTTTTAAAGCATGAATTCCCGTTAATTAATTAATTTACCAGAAAGAAGAAAAACAAAGAGGCGAAAACGAATCAGCAAAACTGCTTGAAGATGAAGACGACGATGATGGGATTGAGATCCTTATTCCTCCGATCACTCAACTCTTCTTCCAGATCTTATTCTTCTTCCGCCGCCATCGCCGCCGCCGCCGCATCCACCACCAACACCTTCCGTACCTTTTCTTCCCTTCGCTTTTCAAATCCCCTCTCTCCTTCCTCAGGTACCCATTTTCGATTTTACAACATTTTTTTTTATCAATCAGATTTTGATCCTTCATATTTAAAACATCTGCATGTCTTAAATTCATGTTTGTGTTTATTGTAGATTTTAATTTTTCACTTTAGGAATATGTAATGTCAACTGTTGATGAGGAAATTGTAGTATAGAGTATCTGACACTTTACATTAAAGACGTGTCTGGTGTCTGACACATGTCACGATTGAACACCCTATGTGGTTACGTGGTTACATTCGGTGTGTTTTTGTTATGCGGTGACAAAAATTGATTTTGAAAAAATTGTAAAATTAATTTGAGCTAAAAGCGAGTTGAAGAGTGCATGTTTGTTTCTAGGTTGACAAAAGTTAATTTTGAATAAATTGATTTTGCAAAGTTGATTTTATTTAAAAAATTGAGCTGAATGTATAGTGAGTTGAACAATCAATTTTGGTGTAGACATCATGTTTAGACTCAAAAGGCTATAAATCCTAGCTTCAAGTTAGAATCTATTCCGGAGGCAAAATCGATTCTACTTGAGAGCAACCAAACATATCGAAATAAATTTACACCTCTAGAATCAATTCTAGCTGCTCTAAACGTGGAACCAAACATAGGCGATTTCTGTTTGGATACATATGTGAAAGTGAGTTAAACAATAAATTGAGTCTAAAAAACAATTCCAGAATCAAAAGCTTCAAATTCTAGCTTCAATCAATGAATTTTGTAGGCAAAATCAATTTTACTCGAGAACACACAAACATGTCAATGAATTCTATACCTCTAAAATCAAATGTGGCTCATCCAAAAGTGGAACCAAACATACACTCAATCATTTCCATTTTCTTAAATTATTACGGTGTCTGTGTTTCATAGAGAAAATAAACAATTGATATTCCAATGTATGATGATTTGTTATGCATTTGTATGTAAAGTTATAATAGTTGATTTTGATTTTTCTTACTAATGGTTGAGATTACTTACTTTAAGTTAAGTGAGGTGTTTGCTTTAGAGAAGCTGCATCTGACTATCTATTATACGGTGAATGTGTTTTGTTAAAAAAAACATTCACAGAATGCAGGTCTCCTTTCTCGAATGGCATAGGGAGCATGCGATTTTATAGTGAAGAAGTGACTCACATGCCTGACATAAAAGACCCTGAGCTTTACAGCGTTTTCAAGGATTTGTTGGCTGAAAATTGGAGTGATCTTTCGGATGCTGTCGTTTCTGATGCTAAACATGCATTGTCTAAAAGTACAGAAGACAAAGCTGGTAAAGAGGTTGTGACCAACGTGTTCCGGGCAGCCCAGGCTGTTGAAGAGTTTGGTGGCATTCTTAACACCTTGAAAATGGAAATTGATGACAGCATTGGAATGAGTGGCGAGGTATTTTGATTTCATACATTATATATTACCTGGCAAATTAGTTAAAAAAACAGCGCAGTCACTGTATGTATTAGTAAATTGAAATTGTTGGATGGAGATCAAACAACTCACATCGTACCTCATCAATTTGGGTTCCAAATAAGTAAACTTTATATTGACCTGTTTGATCTTTCCTCCAACAATTCCAATATGCTGACTGTAGTGGCTGCGTCAATTTTTTATGGTAGCAAATCTTGGTCTGATTCATTAGAGACACTATTGTATTCTCTTACCATTCACCTATCACATTTAGTTGATGATTTGAGTTTTAATTTTTACCTAGGATGTAAAGCCTTTGCCCAATCATATGCAAAATGCTCTGCGTACCATATTTGATCGCTACACCACCTATTTGAGTGCTTTTGGGCCTGATGAAAACTATCTGCGGAAGAAGGTGGAACAGGAGTTGGGTTCAAAGATGATACACTTAAAAATGAGATGCAGTGGCCTTGGTTCTGAGTGGGGAAAGGTATCATATATATTTCACTCATTACCACCCATTTATCTGGTAGTATTTTGATTTCAAAATGTCATTATCAATGGTTTATGGCTGCCGGTGGGGGCAAGTGTCTTAACTGCTATGGCAGGATTACAGATAGTCTGGTTGCTTCCAAGTTGAATGGCACCAAGTTCCTTTGTTGTTAAAATCTCGTGTCTTCTTAAATCGTGAAGGATCATGACCTACTGAATATATTTTCAACTAAGTATTATGCTAGGAGCACACACTCTTTCCATCTCACACTCTTCTATTGGTTGAAAATTGAAATTCATATGGATCTTGCCAAAGTTACGAGGGATTCACACGTTTTAGTGGGATCTATTTGAATTTTAATCAATAGGAGAGTGTATTAGAAAGTGTGTTGCTATTACTCCTCTTCAACTAATACTATAACATTTATGAATGAAGGGTAAAAGAAAAGAGCTTCAAATCTTCAGTTTTATGTGTTAGTTTTTAGAGTTTTCTTCTGTCTACTTGATTTTTCATGTTATTTGAACTTAAGAGGCTTAGCACTGTAATCATTGACTGCCACTTTTCGTGGCTAACCCCATTACACCACCAATTGAAGACACCATGGATGTTTATAGTGAAAATATGTAGTTATATGACTTTGTATGTCACAATTGCTGGAATGTCGAATTTAACTTTTTCATGCCCTCTCTGAAATTCCTCCATGAATTATTTTCAGGCATTTTTGGTTGGTAGTCTATTCCATGTAGTCATTAATTAGAAAATGTTAAAGGTAAAAAATAACTCATGACAGGAGAAAAAAAAATAAAAATTCCATTGCATTTGTGAATCTTTTTATTTTTCAACTTCTTTTCTCTTCTTTATCCTTTCCCCAACATGATTGATTATTATTTATTACTTATTTGCCATTCGGGATAGTTGTTGTGCAAACAAATACACAGAGTTATTGTTGCTCAATTAATGATTACAGGTCAATTTTTGATGCCTTATCCTATCTGGGGTTTCTGTTGCAGGTTACGGTTCTTGGAACTTCTGGACTTGCGGGTTCATATGTTGAGCAAAGAGCATAGAAAGACTATTTTAGAAACAGTGCATGTAATTGATTGTTTGTTGCTTGTATCATGTTCTTGATGCATGTAGACCCTTCGATTTATCTTCTCCTGCCCTTTTTGTTGTAACATGTTTAATCGCAAGGAAATAATAGTGGCTTTTAACTTTGTCAACATTTTCAATGTCATTTTCCATAAGCTGAAAATGCTGGTGAAATTTTAAGAATTTGTATATTTTCTGAGGATATGAAAATAACAGGTCAAGAGGTTGGTTATTTATATGGAGCTTCTCCTCATTTGTATCTACTTCCATCATCTGCAAGCGCGAATACAGGAAAATAATACATAACATGGAAGGACATACCATGTTTCATTGAAATATGCATGTCTTCGTGACTGAACATTTGTGTTAGATAAATGAATGAAACATAATCACCATGGCCAAGCAAAAAAGGGTCGTGCTAGTTTTCATTTTCCCCCATTGTTTGACATTGCCAAACGATCAAATTAAATATGAATACATCCTCTACCTCCCCTTTTTAAAAATGGCGATCAAAGTATAAAATTGCCCTTTTCACAGCAAAAAATGCCTCCCTCGCACCCCAAAAATACCAAAGAAAACCTAATGGCAGTTAATTACCGTTGGGGATATTTTTGGGGTGTGAGGGAGCATTTTTTGTTGTGAAAAGAGCAATTTTCATCAAATTATGGAAATAAGTGGTTCAGATTTAGGAGTTTCTTGTGAGTTGTGGTTAGCGGGAGGACTAAAATTGCTTGGGTTAGTGTGCTCTGCTTGCCGAGTTCATGAATATGTTGTCATATGTTTCTTTCTCATTTGATGAAGGTAAATGGTGTTGACAGGGTAGTATTCACAGTTAATTTTCCCTGCTCTCTTTTCTCTATGATGCTTCTTGATCAGTCTGGTCTCTCTGATGGTGAGGTCTTTGTCCTAGACAGGCAGTAGAGAAGTTTTGTACCCGTCAAGGTATGCACTTTAGCTTGACAGCTGATGTTGAATAGAATCCCTACCAAGGTCAATTTGTTTCATAGGAGAGTGATTTTAAATGTATTGGGTACTGCTTGCCATTTGTGTGGGGATCATAGTGAATCTGGTCTTCATCTGTTTGCATGTTGTGATTTCTCTCTTCTTCCACTAGTTTGGACTTGTGTTGGTAATTCCCCTTAATCTCTCTCAACTTTTTTCCATGTTTTGTGACTTTAACCCATCAGGCATGGTTCAAATGGCTTTGTCGTTAATCTTGCATTCAGTTTTGTGGGTGAATTAGGATACAAGGAATGTGTGTAATTATTCTAATAGGTTGAGTGATTTTGAGGAGGTAGTGGAATATATCAAGGTTCATATCTGAAAATGGTTTTTGGCTCGAGCTGTCTCTTTTATAAGTGGAGTGTAGATCCTATCGAATGTATCTCTAGAAATTGTTAGCCGAGGATTTGTCTATTTCGGTCTTGATTTTGTATTGTTTTATTTGTAAGCCTTTCCCATTGTGATTGCTCTTGTAGGTGGGTTGGAACTTGGAATACCTTGTGCATTCCTTTTTAATTTAAGTTTTGCTTCAGCATATTAAAAAGTCAAATTCAGATTTTTTGTTGCAATATAACAACTGCATATAGTGTCTTTTCAAAGCTTGTGCTATTCCTTATTCAATAACGTTCAACCAGTTCTGATTCTTACATTTCTGGCTTTAATCAGAATAGGAAACAACAATAAGGTACATTCATATAAATTCAAGTAACTTTGGTACTTGATAGTATTTTACGATACAACCATGATTCAGATGGTGACTTAGGCAGTGGTGGAAGTAACACAGCTTTACGACAGAGACCGAAAGGCCATCCTTCACAATGACAAAACTCCTGAATTATAGAACGCTTCCAATATTCTGACAAATCAAACTCATTCAAGCTCGAACATCTTGAAAGGTTAGTCTTCGCAGAATAAAATCCTTCCCCATTAGCACTAGAAGAATACATTGAGAAACAGCTTTTAACCGACAAAAATTCTTCTTTTTCACCTTGTTCTTCGTTACCTCCCTCCTTTGCCTTTGGTTCCATTTTCCCAGTGACACATAATTCTCTCGTTGCAGGAGAATATACCCAGGAAAAACTCTCTCTCAGTAGGCTTGGCTTGTTCTTTTGTTTCTCCATAGCTCGGCTTCTAACCGCCGAGACAATCACCTGAGGAAAGACCACAAAAGAACAATAACTAATTAAACTTCAAAGTTTAACTTCGAATTCGTTACTATATACGAACATATCTTGATATATCTTAGTTTTTCAAAAATAGTTTGATTTTAAGGTTGAAGTGCATGTATAATATACTTCCTGTTCTTCATCAAGATCACTAATCGGAAACTCCTCTTCAAGGCTTGTAGTCGAAAGCCTTCGACTTCGACCAAAAGTTTGACACTGGGAAAATACTTCCTTTAGAGCAGCTGCAAAGCATTTGCATCTCTTGGAATGGTTTGGTTGCTCCTCCTCATGGTAGAAAACACCCATTGTGAAGCTGAAAGTAAATTGTTCAACTTTTCTATACAAGATGGTTATATATTGGTACAAAACTAATTGATTTTGTGTTGATTCTTAAATTGACCTGCTTCATTGATAGTGGCCTTGCAGCAATATTGAAGCCCCACTAAAGCATTCCGTCCTTTAAGGTAAAGTTAAGTTAAAAATGCCCTAAAATAATACACTTTATGGCAAGAAAATTCAACTTGTGAAATAAATGCTTGTTTGACAACTACACATAGTAAACACCTAAGAAAATTTAATTGATGCATGTTTATTTTTTATGCATAAGTATTAAGTCGTGGTAGTGCTTGTTTTAGAGTTACACTTGAAGCTAAAGTCATGCTTAATAGACATGCTACCGAACTGATATTGCTAGTGATAAGTTATTATCCAATTGAAATTATTTCGTGAAAAATAATTCAGAAAGAGACAAGTGCGTCGGTACATTTTGGGATAAGTGGTCTTTAAAGTTGAAATTGACTTGCATGACATAAAAGGGGATTCTCTATATACACAAGATTTTGGAAGGAAAAAGAAGAATAATTCTTTTGCTAACAAAAAGATGAAGAGTTAAAAGGGAGAGACTTTTAATTTTATAGGGTCTAACCTTTTTCTAAGAAGCAAAACATGTATTAGGTAAAGGGAATATAAGAGGTTTTAAACATGTCTCGTAATACAACTCAGATGGTACTTGTAGAGATATTTAACATGCAAGAGCGTGAGTATAAATTTGAGATTCATCACTTCTCAATACTTAGTATATGCGAGTTTCACCCTCAATACTCAGTGTATGTGAGTTTCACCATTAAACTCTTTAAAAGAAAAAATATATATATATATATATATATATATATATATATATATATATATATATATATATATATATATATATATATATTTCAACTAGAATGCAAGACATGATTAAAATGAAGAATAAATAAGTAGCACATAAGCTATACGGGTTGGGATCTTTTTCATTTTTCATTCTTTTCATTTTCTCCATTTTTTTAAGAAGTTAAAGTAGTTCACTTAAATTAACGCATAAGAGAATCATACATGTGAGATGTGACATTGAGAATGAACACACTTAAATACTATTGTTTTGAAAATATTAGTATAAAAACGTGACATTAGACGAGTCTAAATTTTTTATACACCCCAAAAATGATGTCAAAAAATAAAAAATTGTGTGAATTTATTTCTCAAAATTTTAAAAACTAGTGGAGTATTATTATTTTTTCTCTCGACAATTATTTGTTCTCAATTATGACATTGACCCTTCAAACAATACCATACACCTCACATAATTGCTATCAAGTTAATCTGATCTACACATCATTCTTAGAACAAATAATGCGGCTACATTAATACGCTCTGCCATGGCCCTTCTGTTAGGGATCCTGTCTCACAAAATACATTCAGGGTCTAATTGTTTCTTAAGGATCAATATCACGTATTACTATTAGTCATAGCATTAATCATCTACATCTTCTCTTCATAACTTAAGAGACATGTCCTTTATGAGTTACAGTAAATGAAAAAAGACAACTCATTCTCTTTAGACAATGTCAAAGTCACATTATATTAGAAGAGGAAAAAATATGGGTCTAATAAAAAATCGGATATTTGAAAACTCTGATGATATTTATAAACTAATAGGATAATATTATTACTATTCTAATTATTATATAGCACTGCAAGTCTACAAATATATATAATGCTATGATATATCAAACTAAAGAAATAAAGAGAGAAAAAGTATGATGATATATCTATATTTTTTTAAAAGGATGCAAATTTACATGAATCAAAGGAGAGTATTTATATATACTACTAAAGTTATCACTATTACATGTATAAAATGATTTACATGACTATTCTAAGTTGACATTTCAGATAGATATTTCAAAACAATAGCAAGACATGTGTTTCATATAATTCTAGAATAATCGACAGTTTTTTTTATGGAAGAATAATCGAGGGTTTTTTTTTTAGGGAAGAATAATCAAGGATTTTTTTAATTTCTTATAAGAGAGTTGTTTTTATGATGTAAAGTTACTACATTTTTAGAGGCATGACACGTTTTTCTTGGTGACATTTATCACATTGAAAAAAGATAATTTTTTGTAAAAATTATAATATTTATCTAAAGAAGTCAAACTATTCCAATAAAATTAACATAAGAGAGAATTGAACAAGATACAACATATTTTAATGTATCAAATCACATTGATATATGTTAGTTAAACGTTAATTAATCACATTGATATGTGTTAGTTAAAAGTTAACTTTTTTTTTCTTCAAAAACAAAAGTTAATTAATCAAACCTATCAAATGACATTGATATGTTAGTTAAAAGTTAATTAATTAAACACTAGTTCTATTAAAAAAAATACCGCAACCTTTTTCTTTACTATTATTATTATTATTGTTCTTAATTCTTACTACTACTATTATTATTTTAAATTTGGTATCTTCCACTTGCAACTACTCATTCATCTCTTGTATGACTTAAATGGACATAGTTTTATGCTCAAGCTTAAATTCAAATGTGAAACTTTGATTAAACAAAAAAGAATAGGGTCATCTTATCTAAATTACTCTTGAATTTACTAATATTAGTGGTTGATTATTATTAATATTAATAATAAATAAAGGAGTAAAAATGTGATATTGCATTGCACGAATTAATTACAAATAAGCTGAAAAACCATGATTAATTCATACAAATTTTGCAGATACACATTAATTTGAAGAAGAAGAAGATTGAAGGTGTTGAGAAGTGAGAGAAATCAAAGATCTAAGCTTAGCAACAGCAGCAGTCTTATCAGGCGGACATTTCGAGATCGAAACATTGAAACACCGCAGAGCTTCATCCAACTTCCCACCAGCCAAAGCAGCGCAACCCGCTCTGTACGATTTGTCAGCCGTGCGTGCGTCGTGTAATTGATCGGCGTCGAGCGTGGCGGTGGCGCGTGTGTATTCTAGATTTGAAATTGCAGAATCGATTTCTGACATTAGAGCTTCTGGTGTTGCAGCGATTATCTTTACGCCGTCGTATACGCTCCAATGGATCTTGTTTCGTTCTACCGAACCCATAATGATTGATTAATTGGTTGTTGAAGAACGATTTAGATTATCTCATTCTTTCTCACACGCTTCTTTTCTTTTCTTTTCTACCCAAAAATAAATAAGGAATATCTGGACTTTATGAGTAAATTACACATGAGATGAGATGATCCATTTTCATATTTTATAAGGGTAACTTTCGTAGTTCCCATGTCAAAATGTGGCAGTTTACTTACATTCCCATAAAATTTTACTGGTAAATCAATTTTCCTAACATGTCAAATTACGTGTCAAACATTTTTTATTTTTTTTACAAATGCTCAAGAATAATATTTTCATCTTTATAAATCCAAAAAATAATTTGATTCCATGAATCAAACACCCCATAATATTTTTTATTTTACAAATCTAAGATTTTACATGAATGGTAAAGGTAATGTTTGGATATACAAATATTAAGCTGAGCTGATGTTGCGACTCACAATGGTCCCGTGCAAGCAAAAAAGGAGAGGAAACTTAAATATAGAGGTGTGAAATCTAACATAGAAAAACTATTGATATGTTTGATTCAACTGCAGAAATGCCATTAGACACACTTTTACTTGAAGTTAGGATTTTTCGTTTCATAAATTCACGGCAAAAATGGCATTGAGACGCACATCTATAATTTCAGCTCCCATATTTGCTCTTTATCCCAAGAAACAACCTTCGGGAGTTATCTCAAAACATAAACTATCGTTCAAGAGTTATCTCCCGAACGGTTTACGCATTTGTGAGAGACCAAAAGAGCAACCATCTAATTGTAAATGCAAAACCAAACGCATTTCACTAAACTCAAGGCATGCCTTTGATCAACAAAAAAGTATACATGATAAAAATGAGGCAAATAGATATAAATGATGATGAATAATGATCATCAATAATACCAACAACTCGAACATGAATTATATTATGAGAATGAACTTAAATTCCTGATACAATGAATCATGATGATAGCTCACACAACAAAACAATTTCCTCATCAGTTACGTGCATGTTTGTTTCACATTTTGGTGAATACAAACGGGAAAATAACAATGTCCAAAACACTTTTCAAGAAAGTAAATATCTGTTTCTGTGATCAAACCTCTGATTACACCGTCCAAGAATCTAAAACTCTGTTACACATGTAGTTGGGGGGAAATCTGATGTTTAAGGCACCCATTCTTATATCAAAATTCTTAGGATGGAGACTATGAGCCTGTCGAAAATCGTACTTTGACCAAAACCATGTCCGAAAAATTTCCTTTCCTCCCCCATCTCATTAATTTAAAAAGGCAAAAACATGTTGAACAACAAATAGTATAATTCACAAAGCATGACAAAGGCTTTGCCAAAGCTAGCTTTGAGTGCCTGTAATAATCTACAAGGTAGCTCCGGACTTAGGTTGCTCGTGTTATACATGGTTATTATTTATCTCAAGCAGCAACAACTCCAGAGGCCCATGGAACAATCACTGGTGCAGATGGATGTGAATTTCGATACCATTCGGGATACCTATCCTTGAAATTTAGTTTCGGTTTCTCTGCCTGGATTCAGAATACCAACAAGTGTATATTAGCCAGGACGAAAACAAAAAAAATACACGGCCGTGACGGAAACTGTTTTAATCAAAACTATTTGCAAAATAGAAGTATCAAAGGTTCAAAATTTATTAAGCATTTTGGACCTGCTTGGATAAACAGCTCAATTAAATGCTTATAGCAT
>Ga0228711_1008823_pt1 | contig 13955 bp, 5 predicted proteins | sample MedpolnodulmetaG_2_FD_177996 | JGI IMG/M metagenome (GOLD analysis project Ga0228711, IMG submission 177996) | Root nodule microbial communities from Medicago polymorpha collected in Santa Monica, California, United States - brown nodules | ecosystem: Host-associated > Plants > Roots > Nodule...
AAAAAGAAAGAAAAGGCAAGACATATATAAAGTCTATGACAATTTGACTCCATGAGCATAAACAGTTTGTTGATTAGTGAATTGTTATAACTTATTTGTGTTTCTGGTTTTTGTTGACTATGTTTAGAACTTACTTGGGTTTGTAAGTTTATTAATTTTTGTTGACTATGTTCAAAACTTACTTGGGTTTGTAAGTATGTTATATTTTGCTTTCCAACAACATTTAGAACATACTATGTTTTAACTTTTAAATATGGAATCTGAATTAGAACTTATTTGTGAGGTTTTTTATGCATTACTATTGTTTAATGTATGAGTTCATTTGAATTTGGATTGGAATTAGCTTGAAATTGAATTGTGTTGCAGTTAAGAAATGAACATGCAAACTTGCAGCTGTGAATATAAATTGTTTAATGTACGTACTTTAAATAGAAAAAGAAATTACAAGATTTTTTTCTCAATATTTCATTCATAATATAATTTATTGTCATAAATATTTTTATTTAGACCGGGTCAATAGTCATGTGGTCCGACCAATGATCCACTGATTCGACCAGTGACCTAGTGCCTTGACCGGATCGATCATCGGTCCGGGTTTTAAAACATTGGTTGCAATCTCTTCTTATCTCTTCTTTTTTTAATTGTTTAAGTTAAACATAACAATAAAAAACGTAGAGCAACTACTCCTTAGAATAATCAATTTAATTTTAACCCTCTGCTATGAAAAATGGATTGATTTTGTGTGGCTCTTGGCAAGATAATAATATTAATTTAGCACTCTCAACTGATACTTCCTTCTTATTCTAAATCTCTAGTATAATTAATCACTCTAATTAATTATAATTGATGTGAATTCAATGAAAATCACACCAATAAAATATTTGATGTGTGGAGCAAGTAATAATCAAGCAACCAAAACAAAGTGTATGGAAGTTATAAACACAAGCAAAAGTAGAAAACAACGAGAGAAAAGAAAGAGAGAACACACGAAATTTGTTTACCCAGTTCGGCCCAATACTGACCTAGTATGGGGAAAGAGCAGTCATCTGTTCCACTATAAAGATGAGTAATTTACAAAAGAGATATCAATGGGTTACAAGAATAAGTCTCCCGCCTAATTCTACCTAGAGTCTCAATCTCTTCCCGTGACAAAGAGACTCAATCATCATAGTTTTTTCCAAGGTGAATCAACCCAACCCTAATGTTTGTTGGCAAGAGCAAACTCTATACAAACCCTAGTTTTCTTGCTGACTTCTAAACCCTTGTTTTCAGCCCCCTCTATCTCAAGGTTTACTCTGATACAAATTTTATATTTATAGTAAAAGTATCCCTCATAAAATTGGAACAAATCTCAGCCCAAAAATATGATTCTGCTATATTTTCTACTGTCAAATTCGGGCCCTGAATTCTTCCATTTGGCCACCGACTTTTGTCGTACCAACAAGCTGAAAAACAACACTCAAATTCGGGCCCCGTACAGCACCATTCGGGCCATGGTTTTGACAGATTCAAAACTCCAATTTTGAGTCACTTTCACAACAATCTACACCTTGACTCTAAATTAGTGATGATGCCAATTTAACATTAACCACCATCCTTCTCTTTCCCTTGCTTCCCACTACACCATGTAGCTCCACAAGTTTACACCCAACCTCTTCAACCATCAGAATGTTTTCCGCCTTTTGAAGATTCTTGCATCCAACTACGCTAGGAATTTTAGGTAGTTCCACAAGTCTACACCTTAACCTCTTCGGCCATCGGAATGTCTTCCGCCTTCTCGAAGGTCCTTACACCCAACTATACTAGGAATTTTAGGTAGTTTCCACAAGTATCCATCATAACCTCTTCAACACGAGACATCTCCTTATTCCTTAAAGATCTCCTTGCATTCAATCACTCTTGGCTTTTTAGGGTAATCGCACAAGTTGTGCTATACATTCTTCAACCTCCGGAATGCCTCATGTCTTCATTAAGAAATCTCTTGCTCACCATTAGAGCATATCACCCAAGGTCCTCCATAGTCGTACAATTCCCGGTGTGCTCAACTCCACCTCAAACTGAGCGTACTCTACCTCAATTAGCAAATGCGTACATCCCACTATGTCTTCCACCTTGAAACTCCACCTCAACAGGTAGATCACAAGTATTCTTATCACCGCCTCTCCAAGCTGACCATGAGTATTCTTACCACCACCTCTCCAGGCTGATGTTGAGTGTTTAACGTCTCTCCAGATGACCACCGCTTTACAAGGTATCACTCCCGAGGTGAGAAACATCACCTTCTTCATCCTCCAAACAACACACCACCAAAGCACCTGCATCCTCAATGTTCTCCAAGTCATCAAGGATTATGTTGAACTCCGCAGGTTTCTCCATGCTGGCCTTTGACTCCACCATCTTGAATGAGTAGAGTTGTTGTTTTATGAATTGTCGATGAGTCAAAGACTTTGTCATATACAAAGACTCCAACTTTGACCACATCGATGTCGCGGTTGGTTCCTTCGCTGCTTCTCTCAAAACATTATCCCTGAGGCACAAGACAATGACACTTCTGGCCTTGTCCACCATCTCGGTCTTCTCCGCTCGTGACATGGTGACTAGTAACTAACCTTCACCCTTCTAAGCTTCCTCACACTTTTGTTGTATTAACACCGCTTCCATCTTTACCTTCCATAACCCAAAATCGTTATCTCCTTTAAACTTCTCAATATCCCACTTCAAACCCATGGTACTTGTTTATCCTTTGACCCTTGCCCCACGGTGGGTGTCCAATTGTTGTGAATTCGATGAAAATTACACCAATAAAATACTTGATGTATGGAGCAAGTAATAATTAAGCAACCAAAACAAAGTGTATGGAAGTTATAAACACAAGCAAAAGTAGAAAACGAGAGAAAAGAAAGAGAGAACACACGTAATTTATTTACCCAGTTCGGTCCAATACTGACCTAGTCTAGGGGAGAGAGCATCCCTCCGTTCAACTATAATGATGAGTAACTTTACAAAAGAGATGTCAATGGGTTACAAGAATAAGTCTCCTGCCTAATTCTACCCAAAGTCCCAATCTTTACCCTTGACCAAGAGACTCAATCCTAATAGTGTTTCCCAAGGTGAATCAACCCAACCCTAGTGTTTCTTGCCAAGAGCAAATTCTTTACAAACCCTGGTTTTCTGGTTGACTTCTAAACCCTTATTTTCAACCCCCTCTATCTCAAGGTTTACTATGATACAATGTCTATATTTATAGTAAAAGTATCCCTCATAAAATTGGAACAAATCTCAGCCCAAAAATATGATTCTGTTATATTTTCTGCTGGCAAATTCGGGCCCCGAAATCCTCCATTCGGCCACTGATTTTTGTCGTAGCAACAGGCTGAAAAACAACACTCAAATTCAGGCCCCGATTTTGACAAATTTAAAACTCCAATTTTGAGTCACTTTCACAACAATAAAGATAAATTAGTTTATAATAAAAAATGATAAAATACTGGATCTTACAACTGGGGATCTATTTTAAAAACATAACTGAACCTCCTATTTCATAGAAACGGCTCTGTTCAGTACCTAAGGTAATTTAATTTAAGTCATATTTCATTATTACCAACTTATGTTTATCCAAATTTAATACTATAACATTATCACCATAGACTGACTATAGGAAAATCTTTATTTATTTTTTCATTTTATATTTTTGGCACTCTTTGACATCCTTTTTCATGTGTTGAATAGGAATATCACCACAACATTCCCAAGCTTTGTGTTCTATTCACAAGTAGACGATACTTGAAGGTCAAATATTATTTACTTGATCATGTTGCATATGGTTTCATTTGTGTAAGAAAGGATATTGCAGAGAGATTTACTTGCCATGCGTTGGTTATATTTCTTTAATGATATTTGGTTTTGTAGTTAAACCTTATAAGCTCACAAACGTACACAAATTACGACACACTACATGTTTCTAGCCCTCATAAGCAACAACTTCACCTTTTGTGGAACTCTCAGCTTCCATAATAACCGTCAGTATTCCTCACCCTTAAAACACATAAACTTGAGTCATCAACCAAGTTCTCCATGATGCCAAAATAAATTCCTCTACTAAATTCTTTGTCGGATCACCAAGAAAGTGGCTATACAATCACCAACCCTCCCAAGATGCATGATCTTTCAATGTGCCATGGGGAGAAACAATTTGTTAAGAGTCCCACATCGGATAAGAGATGGCTAGACAATGTGTTTATAAGTGGGGGCAATCCTCACCTCACAAGTCGGTTTTGTGGGATTGTGTTAGGCTCAACCATGATTTCTAAAATGCTATCAGAGCCTCTTCAAGATACATTAGGCCACCTGTTATCAAGTTTCTGCTATCGGGCCACCCACCATTTATGTCTACGAGCAATATTGGTGTCCGGGTATGCAGATACAAGAATTTTTTGAAATTTAGGACGACATGTAAAATACTTGAAGAAAATAAACATTGATTACTCTTCATTATTATATTATCCGATAAATTATTTTTTTAAAAAATTAAATAATTATTAATTTCGATACTTCGTAGATACGTATCCACAAGTATCCGTGGAGTATCAGTATTCGATACGAGTACGTCTCCGTTTTGGAGTATTCGAGTTTCATAGGTTTTTACTCTTCATTTAAACTAATTTATTTATTGTTTTATCTTTTAATAATATTATTTTAAATTTTAATTATAATTATGAAAATTAAATCCTATTAAAATAGGAAATATTCCACTACAATAGGAACAATATTATCAAACCTCAAACTTAAAGGACCCTTGGTGTAATTTCGCTTGGGGATTGAGATTTTGGCTGATTTTCTTATAATTTCAATTATACACTTAAACAAATTTTCTATATTAATATTATATTGTTGGTGGTATTAAAAAAAACATTTATATTATATTTGTTAAATTACTATTGTTATTGAAAAGATAAACATAATTGTTTGAGTTTGTTACAATTTGAAAAATACAAATATTTGTACTTATAATTTTAATCAAAATCAAAATTTCATAAAAAATACCGTTCATAACTTACACATATTCGTGCAATAAAAAAGTGATAAGATGGACACTCTTTTTGCTAGTAATTTATAATGCAAGTTTTTTTTCCAAGCAAAATCATGGTATTTCATTATAATAATCAACATTTTAAAAATTAGATCGGTCATTGACCTGATAAGGTTATTAGATCATTGATTTATTGGTCGAACAATTGGATCATTGATCGAACCACTTGATTGAATCAAATGTTTTAATAATTCACAATGCAAGACTGTTTTTTTATTTTTGCACAAGCAAACTTGTGGTATTTCTTTTATAATAATCAATATTTAAAAAATTGGATATGTCTTCGACCTTATAAGGTTAATGAATGAATGATTGAATTAATGGATCATTGGGCGAACCACATGATTGAATTGTATAAAATCGAATAACTTGGTTGTATGAGTCGCTCTCTCTAATAAAATTGTATCTGTAACAGGATGACTCGATTTCAAAAAATTCTAAAAAAATAATGAAAAAATTGTTTTTAATTTTAGAACTATAACACAAGTCTATAGAATTTGAATTTAGGTTGCATCTGACTCAATCTTACAAAATTAGCTTTTATGTTGAGGGATGCCCAAGATTTATTAACACTATACAAATCATATCTCTATTCTCTAAGCTATGTGTACTAAATCCACCCTTGAACACCCAACACAATAAAGGTGTTGGAGGCTACAATAAGACAACCTAAATGGAACAGTCAAACGGTTAGAGACATGCCACATTAATGGCAAAACTTCCAACGGTTTTAGTAATTTTTCTAACTCATTTCCTTGGAGGATTTATGTTGTTTCTATCACCATCATTTTGTCGTAGGAACTTCCAAATCATTGTCAAGAATTTTTTTATCTGAGAATAAACCTAGGTAGCCGTAGGACAAAACCTTTGAGGATGTAGAGAACCAATTATACAGGACAACTCCTCTTCAAAACCTATATGTGCTAAGTTCACCACTAGCTCATCCAAAATGCACTTAGTAGTAGGGTCTAAAGTGCAAACCAATTGTTTTATTAACCAGTCTGGCCGGTTCAACCATTGCACCAGGATCGGGGGTTGGGTGTCGGGCTGGTCATAACCAAAGAACTCTACGTATTAGAATTGTTCTTTTCTTTTTTATTTATGTCCTAAGAATTATTTAGACTAATTAAATTGGTTTCAAATAGTATCTGTTATGAGTACATATATCAAAGAGCTTTGTTTCCAAAAATTAGACTGCTATACCTTTCAGTTTGAGTATAAAACCAGTCACAAATTTGGTGATGTTTGATTTAACCGTTGAGACTATAAATGTTCATAAGTATAGAAATATAGAAAGAAGGAAAATGTATAATGTAATTGATAATTACAAATTTTGAATAGTAGAAGTAATGCTTAACTATAGCAAAACCCACTAACTATTGGTGCATGTAATACTAACACACAAGGCTTTTATTTATATGACCATGCATTTGCATATTTCTTCATATTACCCGATGTGGGACATTATTCTAATTATTATTATTGATATCCTTCCGCAAGTTGTATGGTCTGAAAGAGAGATGCAACTTGGACAGTAAGTAATCGAACCTAGGACAAAGCAGGGGTTTAGTTAGAATATCAGCAAGTTGATCATCGGTAGAAACAAAGGATACTCGAAACTTGCCATTTTGAACATTTTCTCGGACAAAATGATAGGCTAAGGCTATATGTTTCATCCGAGAGTGAAATACAGGATTAGCACTAAGGTGGGTAGCACCGAGGTTGTCACAATAGATGACTGGATTGGCTTTTAGAGTGTGGCCGAGTTCAGTGAGTAGGGAAAGGACCCATAGTAGCTCACTCGCCGTGTCAGCCAAGGCTTTATATTCTGCTTATGTGGAAGAGCGAGCAACAGAACGTTGTTTTCGAGAGCTCCAAGAGATGGGCGTGCTGCCAAGATATAACAGATAACCAGTGGTGGAGATATAATCATCTTTGTCGCTTACCCAGTCCGCATCTGAGTAGGCGTGGAGATTTAATGGAGCGGTCGTCGAAATGAAGACGCCTTTGTCACAGGAACCCGCCAAGTATCTGAGCGCTTGATACTCGGTTGGGGACGGTAGGAGATCGCCGGAATCCTTGAGTAACTTATCTGTGGCAGAAAATGGAGTGGATGTTGGTTTCGTATCTGTCATGCCTGATTTATGCATTAGATCAGTGATATATTTCTTTTGGGAAAGGAATATGCCTGCAGTAGAAGGAATCACTTCGACCCCCAAGAAATAATTAAGACATCCAAGGTCTTTCAAAGAAAAGCGAGCGGCGAGTGTGGCGATGTGTGTGGAGACCTCGGCAGGAGAACTCCCGGTAACAATGATATCATCAACATATACTAATAAGTATAATGTAACACCTGGTTTGCGGTGGATGAATAAAGAGGCAACAACAGTGGAGTTGACAAATCCAAGGGATAAAAGGAATATCTGAAGCTCCGTATACCAGGCATGAGGTGCTTGCTTTAACCCGTAAAGTGCCTTTTTGAGTTTAACTCATCCTTATGAACCCGTAAAGTGCCTTTTTTGAACCGGTTTTTAAGGATGAGTTAGGCCTCCAATTTCATTATGGTATCAGAGCCTGTAGATTTCAAGGGCCACCTACCGATTCACGCACCAAGCCCAAAGAGTGCTGCTGAGCGTGGCGGTCGATTCACGCACCAAAGCCCAAAGAGTGTTGGGCGTGACGGGGGTGTATTGGGAAAAACCCATGTCACACATCGGATAGATAAGTCTCTTGATAAGAGTTTATATAGAGGAGGCAATCCTCATCTTATGAACCGGTTTTTAAGGATGAGTTAGGCCTCCAATTTCATTATGGCATCAGAGCCCGTCGATTTCAAGGGCCACCTACCGATTCACGCACCAAGCCCAAAGAGTGCTGCTGGGTGTGACGGTCGATTCACGCACCAAGCCCAAAGAGTGCTGGGCGTGACGGGGGTGTATTGGGAAAAACCCATGTCCCACATCGGATAGATAAGACTCTTGATAAGAGTTTATATAGAGGAGGCAATTCCCACCTTATGAACCGGTTTTTTAAGGATGAGTTAGGCCTCTAATTTTATTAATAAGATCATGCCATCTGAAAATAAGAAAAGTAAACTAATGTAAGAAGCTACGAGATAAACTTTCAGGGATGACAAATAGAATTCAAACCTTGTCCTATATGATTATTCGGTTTAAGATACTTTTGTGGAAACATAAACATAAACCTTGTCCTATAAAATTAGTGATACGTGTTCTATAAAATTGGCATAAACATAAGAGTTTAACTTCTAAAAGGCATTGGTTAAATGCTTGCTTACAACATCATCATTATGAGCTGTTGTTGAATTATTTTTTGTGTAACGAAGTATTTATAATGGTCAAGGTGCCTTCAAGGCATATCCTGATAGGGAATTGTATTAATGACTTATTTCTTTGGTATATGCAGTTTATAGGTTTCCTGTTTGTGATTTTTCATAATTATATCTAAAAAAACAAATTAGGGTCATTTTCATTGTCCATAACTCAAGATTTTTTTTTTTTTTATGTAAGTTTTGTGTAAGCAAACTCATGTTATTTCATTCATAATAATCAATGTTTTAAAAAATGGATTAGCTAGTCATTGTCGACCCGATAATATTGTTGGATCACTCTTTAAAACATCGCCTCGTTGATCGAACCGCATGATTGAATTACATAAAATCGGATGACTTGATCGTATGGACTAGTTCTCTCTAAAAAATGTATCTATATTTAATTATTTCAGTTGTACCCTAAAATAAATTTAATTTTAAAAGTATTATATTGTTGGTGTTATTGAAAAAAGACAAGACTTTTTATTATATTTCCCCTTAATTTTTTTATTTTTATATTTGTTATATTATTGGTAAAAGATAAACATAACTTGTAACTATTTTTTTAGGCAGTTTGTTGTAGTTTATTACTATTTAAAAGTCACAAACATTTATACATGTAATTTTAATCAAATCTAAAATTTCTTAAAAAAAACATTGTTTATAGTTTACACGCATTAGCGCGGTAAAAAAAACAGACAGTCAGACACAAGGTGCCCATATGTACGGTAGAAATTCAAAAAAAAATTATACTCCCTTTGGTCTTGTTTATAAAAGAGAAAAAAGTCGACGAAAAGTGGTGTATCTGATTTATTATACATTATAAGAAAAAATTTGATTCGGGACGGAAATTTTTGTCAAATAATAGTGTAAATTTCCATCCCAATTAAAATCTCGAACAGAATTTAATCTTTATATATCTAAATGTTAAACAGTGTTATAAGCAACCCTGATTAACCCTAATCCTGCCCTTTTTTGAGGGTTTTGAAAAATATTTATGAAAAAAATCTCTACAGAGGTTCAAACCCATGCCATTTTGGTTACTTCAAAGCATTTTAACCGCCAAGCCATTTGCTGTTTTTGTGATATCATTTGGCTTCCATAACATGATATCCAATATTAAACTCCCTTTTCAAAAAACCAATTAATTCCTTTTCCTTTTTTTCCAAATGGTTTCGTACCCTTTTTTCTCCTTTCAACTGATACTTATATATGAAACTCTACAAAACCCCATACATCATACGGGTTAGAGTCTAGTTTTGTCCCAATAATTGGACAGAAATATCAACTACATAATTTACTAGGACTAGCATTAGCTCTTCTTAATTGTTGTACACGACAGTAACCACACTTTTTTTTGCTAGGAGAACTAGTGGGACTCAATTAAATATTTATCTTAACAATGGTTTTTTAGGGGGAAAGAGGGGGTCTCAATCTATATTCTATGAGTGGTTAATAAATCATCTTGATTGTATTTTGAGATAGTTTCTCGTATAAATTGTTGGGTGGCTTTCGCTTGTTTTTTTGGTGGTTTGATTAAGTACGACTTATACTCTACTACATCGATAACTTTAGTACCACTTGTATTTATCGTCATTTTAATTTAATAAATTTTGTTTGATGTTAAAAAAACAAAAAAACTTAATCAACGATTGGAATGTGAATTCGGTTTGTGTCTGACTCAACCTTACAAAACTAGTTTGTATGATGAGGATGCCGAAGTTTTATTAATTCTATATAAGCCATATCTCTATTCTCAAGGAAATGGACTAAATCCACCCATTTACACCAAACACAATAACGGCATTAGAGGCAACAATGAAGACAACCCAAATACCACAATCAGACGACCAGAGATAAACCATAATGAAGGTGAATTTTCAACTGTTATTTTTTCTAAGAACTCATTTTCTTGGAGGTTTGTGTTGATTCTAACTCCATCATTTTGGCGTAGGAACTTCCAAAGCATTGTCAAGAATTTTTTCATCTAGGAATAAATCTAGGTAGATGTAGGACAAATCCTTTGAGGAGGACCAATTATGGGACAACTCCTTTTCCAACCCTAGAAATATGGTTAAAAGGCCAAGCTAATAGGCACTTGAACCAATATTATCTAGGAAATTTAACGATACTTGTTTGGGACTACTCAACCAGATTTGAAGGAGAGCTTGATATAAAGTACTACCTCCGTCCCTAAATATAGGAGTCTTTTGCCAAAATTACGGAGATTAAGAAAGTTGGTTGTAGTATTAAATTTGCAACATAATATTTATTGTTGATTGAAGAAAAAGATGCAAGATAAATAAGGGTAGGTTAGTAAAGAAATAATTAATGTACTTGGAAATACCAAAAGGGTCTTATAAAAAGGGACAAAAAAATTTCTCAAAAATGTCTTATAATCAAAGACGGAGATAGTAGGTTCAATTTCTGAGCATTACACAATTGTCAAATGTCAATGGTCTCTGTGGCTTGTGATTGTGATAGGGTTCGCCCCTTTCTGAGGCAATATATTTAGGAGTAATACAAGTGGGTTTTCTAAAAAATGAATAAATTTTCATAAAACTTATTTATGAATAAATTTGAGAATGTAATGGGGTTAAAAGAAAAACTTTCCGGGATAACCAATTGAATTCTACAATTCAAACCTCATCATGTACGATCATTCAGTTTAAGATACTTTTGTGGAAACATCTTATCGTATTATCATTATGAGCTGCTCCTGAATTATGTTTTATGTATCATCTTCTAGAGCTCAAAGAAGCAAGAAAGGAGCACTACATATAGTCCCACATTGACAAAAATAACTGGTATGATTGTGTTTATAACTGTCAAGGTGTCTTCATAATGTATAGTTGTATGTTATTTGCATAAATCAAACAAATTAATGTAAAGACATATGACAACTATTTTATGTATAAATCAAACAAATTTATTTAAATCCATATGATAACTTTTTATCATTATATTTGTAAAATTAAAAAGTTTTTATCATTATATGCTTTGCTATGTCTATGTTTTTTTTTTCTGGAGTAATTGTTATGTCTAAGTTAGTGTCTTTTATTTTCACACTTCATAATGGATTTTATTTAAGCAAGCAAACTCATGGTGTTTCAATCCTAATAATCAATATTTTTAAAATTCACCTAATAAATTTATTAGGTCACTCGTCATTTATTAGGTCACTCGTTTATTTGTTAAACTATTGGATTATTGGTCAAACCATATAATTGAATCGAATAAAATTAAATGACTTTGTCGTATGATTCAGTTTCTTTAAAAAGAAATATTGTATTCTTGAGGGAAGTGAATGTGGCATAGAAATTTATTATGAATGTCTTCCTAAAGTCGTCCATGATGTGAGCACAATTATTTCTGATTATACAACAATCAAGCAAAATTAGTAACCTCAAAAAGTTGGGGAGTATATATATGTAGTTAAATGTAGGATTAAATATGTTTTTTGTCCCTATAAATATACCAACTTTTTGTTTTAGTCCCTCCAAAATTTTCCTTCAACTTTTAGTCCTTATAAAATTTTCAATCACTATTTTTTGTCTCTATTTTTAAGTTAACTTTTGTATTTTTTAATGAAATTATGCAGAAATGTGAAGAATATTGTAAAAAAAATTAGAATTTTTTAACAAAACATAAATTAAATATGAATTTATAACCGTAAAAAATATAAAAATTAATAATAAATTCATGTAGTGTTACAAAAATCAATTTTTTTTTGGGAGAGATTCTTATAATATTATGAATTTTCTGCAAGATTTTAATCAAAAATATGAATTCTACATAAGAGTTTACCTTAAAAGAGGGACCAAAAGTGAAGATTGAAAATATTTAGGGGCTAAAAGTTGAAGAAATTTTTTAGAGCGACTAAAACGAAAAGTTGACATATTTGTAGGGCCAAAAATATATTTAACCTTAAATATATAATCCAGATGCTTGTGATATAAGAACATTCGTGATGGAACATTCAACGTGGAGGGGAGTTTTTTTTTTTTTTTTGCTCTATGGGTTTCCTTTTTGCACTCTATGGGTTTCCTTTTTGCACAAAAGTCTCTTGAATTTATGAGATGGTAACTCCCAATCGCACAAAATCTATCAGGGGTTATGACTCGATCGGCTTTTTTTCGATCAAATCGTAACTCTTAATCGGTTTATTTTAGAGGTTGAACAATTCACGAGGTGTATAAAGCAATTATCTCCCAAGCTACCAAGCTGCAACCAGTTCACATTCACATACAATGTATTTACGTGGAAAATACTTCAGTGACAATGAGTTTTTATGACTTTAATGTATTTAATTGATAAATAAATGTTAAATAAGTTATTTTGATAAAAAAAAATAATGATCAGTTAAAAAAGAGATAAAAGCAAAGTTACAACTCAATGTCACCCGAGGAGAATCCATATTTTAGTACAACAGGATCACATTTGATCCCTCGTGTAACCAATATATACCAACAAATATATTTACAACTAATATCAATCTATCCAGGACCTGCACGAGGATCATTAAACATATTCACAATATACACCTCTACTCTACCACTACGTTGTCTCCTATGTCACCATCGTTGCACACAATAGTGACATATAGACATGTTGATGTATGAGTTTTGCTAGAAGACGCATTTTATGAAGGTGTCTTTTAACAAGTTATTCTATGAGCATTTGTTAAAAGACACCAACTAATTTTTATGAAGATGTCTTTTAGCAAAATTATAACCAAAAAGTGAAAATCACACATTGAGGTGTGGATTGCTAAAAGACACCTTCATGGGTGGCTTTTAGCAAAACCCTTGATGTATTATGCACTAAAGCTAGTAATGTGATGCAACCGTGTGATTTCAACCCACCATGGCCTTGTATGAGCATGGAACTTTGCCACCACACTTCACCTTGTTCATCTAATGTACCATTGCTCTTAGAAATATAGTTCAATTCAATATCTAAAAGAATCAAATTTTAGTTCAACTAGATTTGTATTTTAATCCCGAAAGAATAACTGGATTGTTCAGTTTGATCATCAATTACTGGCATTTCACATGGCAAAGGCCAATCCTTTCCCACCATGGGAAAGTTGGATTCAATGATTTGATTAAGTGAAGAACATATTCTTAACATGCTCTCTCAACACTAGATTTTTCTTCACACTATCTTCCAACAATTTTAAAAATTCTGAAAATTAATTTCCAGAAATTTAAAAAATCGAAAAAATAGAAGGAAAAAAATCAGATAAGTTTTTTTAAAAAAAAAATATTCTGTAGTTCATTTATTGAATGTTAGAAAAAATTTGAAAAATCGATTTTTTTTTTCAATAAAAATAAAATTCTTGAAACTAAGATAAGTTTATATTTTTCTAAAAAGAATATATTTTTTAATTTTGTAATAAAATAAGATATTCTGAAAAATAAAAATAAAAATCCTAAAAAAAATTATTTTGAAATTAAAGTTTTTTATTTTCTAACAAAATAAAATTCTGGAAAATAAGTTTTTTATTTTCAAAAAATATTATCTAATTTTTTG
>Ga0228711_1008825_pt1 | contig 13952 bp, 6 predicted proteins | sample MedpolnodulmetaG_2_FD_177996 | JGI IMG/M metagenome (GOLD analysis project Ga0228711, IMG submission 177996) | Root nodule microbial communities from Medicago polymorpha collected in Santa Monica, California, United States - brown nodules | ecosystem: Host-associated > Plants > Roots > Nodule...
CAGGCGCTATTTCGGTAGTGTGGCCACTAATAAATTTAATACTAGATACCATACTATTCAAAAAGAAATACTAAAATACCTTAAACATTACTCAAAATTTCATGAAGTATTCATAATATGAAATAAAAGGGATAGCAAAATCGAAAATGGCTAATACGAATTATATTCAACTAGTACATGTTATTGTTTAACTATTTATAGGTCCGGTTTGGCCGCTTTCAACTTTTGACACGCGCTGACGCGGCCTGAGACGCGCCGACGCGGCCTGGTGCGGTGGTCCTGATTTTTCCGCTGCGCTGTAGCGGTCGGTGCGGCCGCTATTGACAACAGAGCTCTCTTATATCTTGTATTATAGAATAGCTTCTAGATTATTTTTTATATGATAAGAATTTATGCTATAAGCGCTTAATTAAGCTATTTGGATTATCAAGACCTCAAGCTGAGATTCATAGCTTTTGACTCTAGACCTGAATTTTAGTAAATTGAAGTCATTTTTTTTAGAATACTATTCCAACATATCCCAGTGGCCCACTGTAAAAATATTTTTTGCAATTCCAACCTTGTAATTTAAAGATTCTTTTCTTTTAGACCTTCCTGACATCAAATTTCGGGAATAAAGGTACTTTTGGCTCCTGTCATTTGGGCAAATCACCTCCCTGCCACATCATTTATTTTGTACATTTAAATAACACGAAAGTCTAAAAGTAAAGAATCTTTAATTACAAGGTTGGAATCTCAAAAAAGAAAATTACAGAGGGGTAAACTGGATTTCGATCAAATGTCAGGGGGAAAAATGTATTTAACCCTTGTTTGTTCAGTTCCTTTTTATTGGATATTTATTTGACTTATTTTGCGCAGGTGATTCATATCTCGTTGCTGGTACTGATGGTGTTGGTACAAAGGTGATGCTTGCCTTTGAAACTGGCATTCATGACACTATTGGGATTGATCTGGTAAACATTTTGGAATTCTGATTTTTGATTTTTCAAGTGTTTCTGTTACTTAGGGTTTGAGTTTTGATTGTTTTTCTCTCTAGGTTGCGATGAGCGTCAATGACATTGTTACTTCGGGTGCAAAGCCTTTGTTTTTCCTAGATTACTTTGCTACTGACCACCTTGATGTGGATGTTGCTGAACAGGTAATGGATGTGCTTCTAGCTGGTTTGGTTTGAACTTTGTGAGTGTCGTAAAAATGCTTATTCCTCATTTGATTTTCTCTTCTTCAGGTTATAAAAGGAATTGTTGATGGTTGTAAGCAATCTGATTGCGCTCTTCTCGGAGGAGAGGTATTGAAATATTTTTTGGTTTATTCTTGCCAATTGGATTTGCTGTCATAGTGTCATGTATTCTTGCCAATTCATAATATGATCAATTTAGGGTAGACAAAATGAAGTAACTAGAGCATTTATTCTTAAAATATCTCTATTTTTGAAAGAACTTATTGCTGGTATCTGATATTGAGGGGGCTTAGCATGAAGTATATGCGGGAAAAGTTAGAGGTATACTTATTGAGCTGTGATTTAGCTATTTGGGAAAACCGCGGTAGAACAAAGGCTGCATTTAGATAAGCTTGAGTTGGGTAGAGGAAGACTTAAGAAATTTATTAAAAAAAAAAATTGTTATAGAAGACCTCATTCTAAATGGTTTTATTGGAATTTGGTTTATCCATGCAATGATCCATTCAAGTCGTAATCTATTAAGTACGGATACGTCAAAATAGCTACCGTATCGTATCCGATACGACCCAATACGCCCTGATACTCCGTCGATATGTTTCGACAGAGTATCTGATTTAGTTATTTATTTTTAAAAAATTAAATAATTCTGATACGTCGTCGACACGCGGGGATATGCTTCCAATACGCCACTTATACGGCTAGTTCATCTCTGACTATTTAGTTTTCCAATAAAAAGTTTCCCCTCCTTAATTGCCCCTTTCTCCTTTAGTTACCTCTTCACTCTCCTTTAATAGATACAATACATTTTTCTATGATTCCATTACTTGCTGCAGCTACATTTTTCTTTTCTTTAATTGATAGTTGATACATTAAACCAATTGTCCATTCAATTGTACGTTGACTACAATTGCAGTTTCCATTTTATATTTACTATAAATGTTAAAGATCGGTGTTATTTTTTCTTCTTCTGGTTTTTACTGTAAATATTTTTTCTTTGAATGTCCATTCAATTTCTGTCAAAAAAATGTTTAAAGCTGTCTTTATTTTAATTTTCTTAAATTACAATAATATATTTATTATATATATATGTGTGTGTGTGTATTATTATTTTTATATGCGTATCTCAAACGTATTGTATCCTATATTTTTCAATGTATGATGTATTGCCGTATCGGATACGCGTCGTATCCAATACTCGTATCGTGTCCGTGCTTCATTGGTCGTAATCCTACTTATTAGGATAAGACATGTTCAATTGCTTATTTGGATAGGACATGTTCAATTGCTTCTTACAATAAGACTTGTTAAATTAAAATTTTCTTGATTTATTGCAAGTGTTCTATTGACATTTTATTCAAACCCCATTAGGTTATTGCAATCTATATTGTTGTCAAATAAATTAAGCACATGAGTATATTAACCAATCTCTTTATTTAAATACATAACTTCCTTTTCTCACACACGCGCAACTGCATGCTGTTATAAATGTCGATGAAGATAATGATTATTTATATTTCTCCTCTAATTAGTTTTATACACTTTTCAGACTGCAGAGATGCCTGGTCTATACAAAGAAGGTGAGTATGATCTTAGTGGTTGTGCGGTTGGGATTGTAAAGAAAGATTCTGTTATCAATGGAAAAGACATTACCGCGGGTGACATTCTTATCGGTTTACCATCAAGTGGAGTTCACTCTAATGGTTTTTCACTTGTTAGAAGGTTGGTTTTGAATATGAAATCTATTATATTTTATAAAATTATTGGCTTACTGAAATATATCAATATATTTTGGTAGAGTGCTTGAGAAAAGCGGTCTTTCATTGAAAGATAAACTCCCTGGCGCTAGCACTACAGTTGCAGAAGCTTTAATGGCTCCAACTAAGATCTATGTTAAACAGGTTATTTATGATTCTTTGCGACATTCTTCATTATTTTATTTTTTAAACTCACTCCCCTTTTGATCTTGAAGTCGTCACCTATCATTTTGAAATAGGTGCTTGACATAGTCAGCAAAGGAGGGGTAAAGGGAATTGCCCATATAACTGGTGGCGGTTTCACAGACAATATTCCTCGAGTTTTTCCAGAAGGTTTTGGTGCTTCTATATACAAAGACTCGTGGGAAATGCCTGCAGTTTTCAAATGGCTTCAGGAGGTAAATTCTTAGAATTTTGTTTTAAATTATTTATATCAATAATAATATACTTAAATTTGATCTTCAAATCTTTTGGAGACAAAAGTGCACAATACTAATTACCTCTCACATTAGGCTGGGAAGATTGAAGATTCTGAGATGATGCGCACTTTTAATATGGGCATTGGGATGGTCCTTGTAGTCACTCCAGAGGCAGCTAATAGAATACTTGAAAACGGAAGTGATACAGAGAAAGCCTACTGCATAGGTGAAGTTATTAGCGGAAAGGGTGTGACTTACTGTTAGTTTAGTTTGAGTGTAATAACCATGTTGTACTTTTAATACTTTCATGGTAAGTTACTTCAAAAAAAAAAATACTTTCACGGTAAGTTTGAAGTTGAGTTGAAAAATTTCGGGTTCATGTTTGGTTTATTTGGGTCTCCCGCATCAGCTTTCCGAACATAAATGTTATGAAACAAGCAACAATTTCGTGGATTTGGTGGTAGTCGGGTTAGTGAAAATAACTGAGTTTTTAGTTTCTTCTCTTTTTTTCTTATCATTTTCAATTAATAATTACAAAACTTGTATAATGTTTTCGCACTGTTCTGTTTTTAAGAATTTGTAATTTTCTTGGTTCCTTTTTAGCTAATTATGTTATATGTTCTTCAGCCTGATGAGAACTATTATGATAAACCTCACATGTTATATCGGTGTATATATTTCCTACTAAATTGCAAGTTATAAATAAACATGGCTGGCTCAATTTATGGGATAAGAACAAGCTCGAAACAAGTATGTTATGATCAAAATTGAACTCGATATCTAAGAGTTTACAACGCTCAGGAATTTTGGAGTTTACAACACAGTCAACACTCACATTTGTCCTAACTATTTGTGCTAGACTCCGATAATAAAACAATTTGTTAGGAGTTCTATATTGATTAGCTAAAAGTGGTACTTAAGCCACGAGATTCTCCCATTTAATGGACTAGTCTTTTGGGGTTGACTTTTCTTGTGAGCTTTAATCCCAACAATTCTAGAACGGAACTAAAACTGTGATCGAAACTGGAGTGGAAACCTCATACTTCTCGTCCTTTGCATCCTTTTTTGTTCCATGCTACTGATTCATCTCACTGATTTCCACTCTGATACTTGGGAAGCTCATCTTTCAGTTTCCTCACTCGAGGACGTCGTGAGTATCCTCAATCACCCTTCTCTTCATTTAATGATCTTGAGTTTCAAATTATTATTTTTCATCCTTGTAAAGCTGCACTATTATGTAAATTTGCTTAAAATTTGTAAAAGATCATAATTTTTATTTATCTTTATTGTCATCTTTCGACCTTCTCTGCAGATGGATATTATAGGAATAGAGGGCTCTTGGTCTGAGTTTGCTGATTATTTTGTAAATTCCCTCAAGTCAGAAGATCTGAAGCTCGTTCTAGAGGCGAATTCTAACTCTGATGGTAAGTGTGAATGAATTAACTTTCTTCTGTGGAGTTTAAATAGGAACCTTGAATAGAATAAGTTGAAATTTGAATTAATTGAAATTTGGTGTATATCCTATTGTGGAATGCATGGAGATGATTGTACTTGCTGACTTGCCTATGACAGTAGCATCTCTGTGACTCTTATGGACATGGTTTTGATGACATTAGTTTGGGACATGTTTGGATAAACAGCCTAATTAAGAGTGCTTATCATATAAATATGTATGCATAAACTATTTCTATAACAAAAGATACATGTTAAACTGTTTTCATAAGCTTTTCTGGAGGGCTTATGGAAATAAACTGAAACACAGCTTTTCAACATGTCATAAGTCATTTCTATGAGCTCTCTGAAGAAGTCTCACAAGTGCTTATGGTAGTAGATAAACTCAAATAAGTCGATACAAAGAAGTCCTTGGTAGTTGATTACTGAATTTATTATAGTGTTGGGTTGGGTTGGGGTAGAGATATTATGATGTCCTCTTTCTATAACATTCGTATAAAAATCTTATGTGGACCTTTTGATGCATGCGGTAAAGAATGACATACTGTTTGTTTTGAGGAATAATTTTATGGAAGTATACTCATTGTTTGCTTGCATTTGTTTTGTTACTTATTTCAGGTGTTAGTTCTGCTAAATTAATTGCTCAAAAGTCAAAAGGAATGCCTCTAATCACCATTCCTCTTACCAAACTTGTGGACTCCAGTGCTAGTGAAGCTGTGTCAAATTTATCCTTGAGCCTCTTTAAGGCATTCAAAAGTATCAAATGTTCTCTTGTAGATGGTTAGTTCATCCTCGTTAATCTTTCACAAGGTCTTGATTTATGTTTGGTTCTTTCTAATTATGTGCATCAATGATAATTATATTAAGTTGAATTATTAGGATCTATCTTTAGATGTGTCTTCCAAAGATATGTGCAACTAATATATAACTTCAACTGGATTTGTATGATCTATGCCGGATCTATCTTGTTGAAGTGATTGACTGTGAACAAAATAAACTAGATATGTGCTTCAGAGTCACATCAGGTATGACGCTTTTTAAATGCTATATGAACAAAAATTATTAAAAGTTTAAATGTTCTTTCCGAAAGTAGTTTTGAAAGTAACGAAAGAGACTTAAGGAAAAAAAAGAAGAAGCAATTCAACATATTAACGGTCATTATCATCTCTAGTTCTGTTAACAAAATCAAAATGTATATTTAGGGAAAACAAAATTATAAAAATATGTTAATATTGAGTAAGAAGATAAGTATCTTAAATTCTTAATGGAGTTACTTCAATTCAATGTATATTGTGCTAAAGTTTTGGCAAGTGTTTCCTGATAAATTTTTTGAACAATTAAAATATCACCAATGTTAGCTGTATGAATCAAAAACCAAAATAATTTTGTATTGATAAGACATAATATGTGCATAATAATATTCATCCGAAAACATAAGATGGAGTTTAGTAAGGGAGAGAGAAGAAAGTTGATTTTAACATCATTTTATTTTTTTGTGAAACTACAATATTGTTTATTTAACACCGCACGCATTATAATGTTACTTTAGAGGAAAAATTGCAACAAAAACATAAATACATGTAACTCCATGTAATTCAATTTTTTTTTTATGACGGTAATTCAAACGTTTATTTAACAAAAAACATAAATACAATGTTGTTCATTTAAAACCGCACTCCTTTTAGATTTGTGAAACTACATGTAATTCAAATATTTACATGATAAAAAGAAAAAGGAAAATCTTTAAAAATAAAATAACCTAACAAATTATATTACCTTTAGGAAGAAAAATCTTCAAACGCGACTTTAATGTCTTATTAATCATCATATTACCTTTAGGTTCATGAGTTTCATCATAATTTAATCATCTTATTATAGCATGTACATAACACTCAACTTGATAGTTTAAATGGAGTCCGTGCAGATTTTAATATTATTTTGTACTACTCAATAATTTAAATCTCTGTTGTCAATAGCGGCCGCGCCGACCGCTATAGCGGAGCGGAGCGGAAAAACCAGGACCACCGCACCAGGCCGCGTCGGTGCGTCTCAGGCCGCGTCAGCGCGTGTCAAAAGTTGAAAGCGGCCGAACCGAACCTATAAATAGTTAAACAATAACATGTACCAGTTGTATATAATTCGTATTAGCCATTTTCGATTTTGCTATCCCTTTTATTTCATATTATGAATACTTCATGAAATTTTGAGTAATTTTTAAGGTATTTTAGTATTTCTTTTTGAATAGTACATTATCTAGTACTAAATTTATTAGTGGCCGCACTACCGAAATAGCGCCCGCTACGCGCCCCGCTCCCGCACAGCGCCAATTATTGAGTTGGCCGCGCCGCGCCGCTTTTCCGCATTGACTACATAGATTTAAATAACTTAACTAAATTTTTTAAACATTCATGCTATTCGTGCATGATTTTACTAGTATCAAATAAGAGAAAAATAATTATGCTTAAACTTTTGTAGTGGCACGTGCACGATTTTTCAGTATTCACTTAAGCACTCACTAAAAAAATGTTGTACTAGTTGTTCAATTGATAGATCACTGCAATGTTTAACTAATACTTGAACCTATGCAATGAACGAAAAGTTATTTTAATGATTAATATGCAATATTTTTCTAAAAGTATACTTGTAGGTATATTGTCATTTCCTTAACCGGGTGATATTGTAAGAATACACTCAATAATGCATTGCTTACTCATCAATATCATGTTGTACTTTCCAACCACTATAACACATTTTTCAAAACACAACAATACAAATAGGCTTTCCAAAACATATACTCCAATATGCACTCTTGATATGTCATTTGATCAAAGGAAAAAGAGCTTGGTTTTGTTCTGATCTTGAATGATTGATTTCAAATAACATAAAATTATATTGAAACAGATATGTAGTTTGATTTTTTTAATTAAGTTTGGAATCATACTTAAAAATATTCTAACCAATTTAATTAATCTGGATCGAATCTTTGAATTCATATGATCGTTAATTTGGTTTTTACACCTCTAAGCGTGATTCGCCGTTGTTTTGACAAAAAAAAAAAAAAGATTTATTAGACTCTCTTTTTAGTTGCAAATGTAGCATTAAAACTTCCATCACATATCTGATAGTCTAGTTTGTTGTCATGGCAGTGGGAGGTCGAGCTGAGCCACACTATGTGTACAAGTAGGTATGTTTTTGGCTTGGCTATGATCTTGGGTATTTATATTAAAACTTGCAATTGTAATTTTGTTTCCATGGCTCGTCTTGTGACTTAGATAGTTTTTATTAATATATCTCTTTGCTATATTAAAATAAAATGTTTTATTGAGTACTTCAAATAATATATATCACCAAAACTAAAATGAATTTAGAGCGTGCAATCAATAATCAATAATAGTTAACAAATGAAAAGATTGTGTTTGGTTCCCTAATGATATAAATTGATGCTGTAAAATTGATTTCAGTTAAACGAATGTCGAATGTAATGCAATTTATGCATGGATGTAATGATGTAAAAATAATTTTAATGATAAAATTAAGGCTTAAATAATTTGTAAAAGTCAAACGCTACAAATTATATATTCAAGTAAAATCAATTGTATTTTACACTTAGAGTTCAATGCATTAATGTTCAATTATATTTTACACTTAGAGTTCAATGCATTAATGTTTTCTATTCTCCAACTAAAATTATAAGAACCTATACCAATATATCTAATAAATGAAATCATAAGATTGATATTGTGATCGAAAACAATCAATAGAATTCCATTTCAACGAATTAGATGTTTCCTAGATTTGGTTCTGATTTAGTGAAAAGAGTGATAAGAACATATCTTATAATTTTCTTTTTCAATATAAATTTAGAATTGAAATATGATTTAGTTATAAGAACAAACCTAAAGATATAGGCCTAAAATAGTGGGGCAATTGCCCCATATCTTGTCGCTCCTCAAAGGTGCGAGAAGATTACAAAGTTGATTTTTAATGTTGTCTACAAATTGTTATCCTTGAAAAGAAGGGTGAAAGACTACAAGATTTCCATCAGACTGAAATTCCATAGGTTGGTCGGTTGATTCACTAATAACAAAATGTTTTAAAAAAATAGTTTTTTGAAAGAAGAAAAATAAGTTGATCGTCGGGTAAATTGGGGTTGAAATAACGATAAAATTCTCAAAAAAAAAGCGTTGTTCATTTAAATTCTATAAGATTTGAGTGATTAACATTTACAGTTCTATACATAAGATATGTGATTTACACAAAAATAATCGGTAGCTTAATCCGCATGAATGATCTATAAATATTTAAAAAAAAATTTAAAGTCCATATAATTAATTAAATAAAAATAAACCCGTTATGGAAGATCAATTTGTCCTCACGGTCCGTTTTCTTATGTGTTGCGAGGGGAGGCAAGATGTATAGAGGTTAGATTATATAACTTTCAACCTTGTATCCCTCACTTTTTGGTTATTGTTGGCATTTTCCATAGATAGAAAAGTAAGAAAGACAAGAAAAATAGAAGGAAATAAGATGAGATAGATTGTTTCATAGAAGAGAGATTGAGAGAAAGAATCCACGTGACAAAGCCATCTCATTTGTTACCCCTAGGTGTGTTTGTTTCAAGTTATATCTATAGATTCCTGGGAATAAAATCATAAAAATGCATATGCCTATGTTTGTTACAAGTTTACTAAAGTTTTGTTCTCGGGTATAAAATGTTCCTGGGAATAGAAAAGTTTTCCCAATGAAAAAAGTGGGAATAAAGTTCCCATAAAGATGAGAATAAAATTGTGTAATTACCTATTATAAACCCTATTTTTAAGGTTCCTTGGAATATTATAATGTTAACCAAACATCTTTTTTCTAAATACCTTGAATAAATTTCCCATCTTTATATTCCAAGGAATGTTATTCCTAGGAATAAATTTGGTAAACTTGAAACAAACACACCCTAATGTTTATTGGATTATATTAAAATCCAAATATTTATAACAAATCTAACTATCGTCACACATCCCCCTCTTAAATTCATTCTAGAGTATAATTCATGTCTATAAGCCATCTGATATTTATCAAAAGCACAAAGTCCATCTCTCTAGCACAATGTTGTCTATGAGAATGCATGTCATTTTCTCTAATTTAGTTAAAGGGTGCTTTCTTTGGTCAATTGAGATATGGTATACGGACAACTTTCACAGCTCAATGGTGAAAAACAACAGTTAAAGACTCAGCCTAATTTGAGTGAAATTTCTCTCTTATCGGTCTTGCAATCTTGTCTTCACTTCACTACAAAATTGATTATGATGTTGTCTCCAACTTGGATATTCATGAATCATAAATTCATCATGATCACTATTATGGATATATTCCATAAACTCTTGCACGAATTTTACTGTTATCTTGATTTTAGGGGCCAGTTTCTTAACCATTTATATGTTTTTCTAATTATTCATAATAATTATATAATAAAAATTGAGGACACACAAAACGCTTATTTTTGCAATAAGTTCAATTCACTCTAGTTCCAAAGATCAATAAAAAAATGTAACAAAAAAAAATCAATAAAAATTGTCATTTTATTTATCCTAATACAAAATTTTCAAAATCATCTAATCAACTATGTGATCATTCTTAATCAACAATTGACATCTATATCATTCTTAATCAGCAATTTTTTTTCATCTAAATAATTTATTTTAATTTTTTATAGGACAAATATAAAGGTAAAGCTATCAAAGCCCTAACTTTAGACCCACATTAAAAAATTGCATGTCTTTAGTTTTTACGGACAAAAAAGACTCCATATTCAAACAAAAAGATCTCATATGTTAAAATTTAGTTTAGGACTATTGAAAACTTAGGTTAGCCCTGGTTCTTCATCTATCTCATAAATATATCAAAAGTCATCAAACAATAAATGCACCCAATCCATTTCCCTAACACAATGCAGTTAATGAACTTCAATTTTTTTTATATACTTTTAAAAATATCACAAAATAGGATAAAGAATTTCATTTTATACACACTTATGATTTTTTTTTACACAACACAGCCCAAAGAACTTCATTTTGAGGAATGCTAGTGACACTCACTTTTGAACACTCTCTCTAACACTCACTCTTTTATTGGTTTAAATCATTGTGAGTGTACACTTTGGAAATAGAACCCACACAAAGTGGTGGGACATGCATGAATTTCATCCAATAAAAAAGTGAGTGTTAGAGAGAGTGTTCAAAAGAAAGTGTCGCTAGCATTCCTCACTTCATTTTATACACACTTTTTAATTACGGCCAAACTAAAGGCCAAAACTCAATTTCCTAATACTTATCTTACGGATCTTGTTAAAAGGATTCAAAAAATAGAAACAATTGATAACTTTTAGGCTTAAATATATGTATAGTCCTTGCAAATAGGCCGTGGTTGAATTTTAGTCCATGTACTTACTAATCCTTCCAATTTGCCACTGTAAATATTAATCACTTTAAATTTTGTTCCTAATTAAGAAACCTTGCGTGTTTGGCATGTGATTAGGTACGTGGCGCTTACGTGGCATGCAATGACCGGGCAACAGACAAGCTGACTCAACTTTTACCACTTGAAGTTTCCATTTTGCCCTTAATGAGTCCAGACACGTGTGAAGTGACCATTTTATCCCTTTCATCTTCCTCCCTCTCCTTTTTCCAGCAACAAATTAGGTTTATTAAAAGAGAAATGATATATGAAGAACCATTTTATAACAACTTTTGTGACAACTTTCTCTCTCATACTCACATTAAAATTTTATTTTCTCCCTCTATTACTTTGGTTTTCGTGTCAATATATATTTTTCTTTGTAAAAATATGGTTGTTTATTTGGTTGTCAAACAAATGGATACTCGAATAACCCTACTCTTATTAAAAAGCCATAAAAATAATGGGTCATCATCATCTTCATGAACACACAACACAACCCATAATTTTTTTTCCTCATAATTCATTATTACCAAAAAATCACAATTCATTGGGTTTGGCTCAAAACATCCCAGACTATCAGAATTTAGCCAACAACACAAAATCAAATTCAGAAAAATTAATTTACCACTCCTCCTTCAACCACCACCTTCGATTTCTAGGACGACGATGAATTTGAAGTTCTTCCCACTCAACCACACCCTGATTTCCAACTTCCAACCACCGATCCCAAATCAACCGATAACGCCAACACCACCACTTCTGATAATCAAAACGTTAAGCCTCAACCACGTTCCTTTACCGTTGAGATCGTTTGCGGAAGTTTTCTCAATTACTTCACTGGTAAAAAGGAAAACGAGAACATAGCACTTTCATGGACTTCACTGTCAAGGGTTGTTGGCAACTATGGATGGAGTTGAAGAGTAGACGTGATCTTATTGCTAGGACTTATAATATGGTGGTTCCTTCAAAAGATGAGATTACTTTTGAGGTTTATATGAATCATGTTGTTTTTGCTATGGCTAGAAAGAAAGCTGCTAAAGCTATACATAAGGATTTGCAGAGGTTTGCTACTAGTATGACTCCTACTACTTCAGAGGATTGAATCTGGTTGGGTTTTGGAGAAGGAAGAATACAGGGGTATCTTTCTAATTTTGCATGTCTCTGGTTCCATTAAGGGCAAAAATATTACTTCCATCATACAATACATACAATGACTGACATATTTGACCACACGCAATAATTGATGGTTTCATATACATTAATAAAATGGTGCTGCTAATTGGTGCCCTGGCTAACCGATGCCTCTGGAGCACCGGTTAAGAAGCAATAAATTGATCGGTTCCATTTATTTTATCTCAATTAATATGAGAAATAATAAACCAACTAATTAAAATTGTATTCAATACTCTCTTAAAGATACGACTATTATATAATTTTGAGAATTGACCAATTTATATCTTGTGAAATAGAAACATAATATTATTTGATTTCTTCTTGTGAATTTTTTTTTTTCATCCCGTGAATTTTACTTATTGCATATTGTTTTCTTTCATTTTTTTAATTAAAAGTTGTTGAAATAATTAAACTAAGATAAGATATTTTAAAGTCCAATAAGTTAGCAATTTCAAAGATAAAACATATTCAAATAAAATATCAAATACAAAATCATTAAATGTGTAATTAAATCCTCTTCAAAACAAATTAGCATCGTTTCAGAGAATATTGACTACAGCTTTTATTAATTTTAATTAATTACTTATTATTTCTCACTTTAATTAAAGTAAATAAGTAAAATTTATGAATTTATTGCTTCTTAACCAGTGTCGGGGGCACTGGGTACCCTAAAAGGGTAGCAACACCCTTAATAAAAATATATAGATCTATTCTAAGCCAAATTGACAAAGATATTAATGTATTTATTATAACCATAAATGTAAAGTGAAAGATATTTGTTCCTTCACAATATTCTAATAGATAGAAGAATTGTGTTATACTATTCGGTAACATGAATGTTCAGATATCTCACATCTTTCTAGAAGAAAATACATGTGAAAATGGTGTAAACCTAATCAATACTACATCCACTCTTTTTTAGGGATTAGGTTTACATCTATTCTTTGTATAATGATGTTTTTGTATGTATTAGTTTTTTATAATAAAATTTGAAAATGGAGTATGTAGTATTGATTAGATAGCGTACACTTAGAAAAATATAAGTAATGGATTAATTAATTTGTATACATCAACGGTTTAAATTCTATTTATACATATCCAATCATATCCCAGTGGTACCTTTTTAATGTTAGTTCCTAAAATATTTAATTAATATGATTTGATTGAATGCACATATAAAAAAAATTACACAACGTGTAAAAAGTAAAGTAATCTCTACAATTTATATGGCCACAGTAGCATCCTCTACTTAGAAAACAATTATTAGTTCATTAATAAAGGAACACAAGTCAAAACGGACATAATATAATGTGTAGAAACTAATTACAGTGAGCAATATATAATACACAAACAATACATAAAAGGGTAGAAAAACAAATGATTTGGAACCTCAACAACTGTTGAGAATCCGTATCCAAAAACAAGATGCTAGAAATTGTGAACCTCTCTTTTCTCTTTCCTTTGTGTATTTTGACTCCTATATATATATATATATATATATATATATATATATATCTACACATAATA
>Ga0228711_1008828_pt1 | contig 13946 bp, 8 predicted proteins | sample MedpolnodulmetaG_2_FD_177996 | JGI IMG/M metagenome (GOLD analysis project Ga0228711, IMG submission 177996) | Root nodule microbial communities from Medicago polymorpha collected in Santa Monica, California, United States - brown nodules | ecosystem: Host-associated > Plants > Roots > Nodule...
TAAAGTAAGCATGTGCAGAGCTGAACATTCTGACCATCAGAATGTTCCATTTGTTTCACTTAGAATGATTTGTAAGACTACCATTTGATGTAATCAAATCCTAATAGTGAAACAACAATGAAGAGCAATTATTTTAACATCTAGGATAATATTCCTTTGTGGAATTTTCCTAGTACATCAATGTTCATAGTCTTAAATGAACATTGAATATCCTTTTTGACATAATCCTTGTATATGCCTTTATTGCTTGATTGATCCATGCAAATGTACTTTCCTGGACACATATCCATGTCACATGCAGAACGTTCACACATGATTGCAAGCTGTAATGAATTGTTCTCTTGATTGTAGGAGTTTGGAGGCCACTTATGATGATGTAATCTCGATGTCATATGGTAGTAACTTTGAAGACATATTCTTTAATGGACTTTGCTTCAAATGGATCAAAAATCATTAAGGCCCAAGACATATTCTTGTATTGAATTTATGTCATACTTTCCATTTTGATGACTCGTCTTTGGATGTAAATTATTTATTTGCTTTGTGAAACCAAAATGTTCTCGAAACAGTGACCAGAACGTTCTCCAGAACATTATTCTCACAAAACACATTAGTGGATAACAAAACAATAATTGTAATATTTTTGTTATCTTTTAAAACATCAAACGAGGATATTTTCTTCACTTTGTATGACCAGAAAGATATTTGTAGGAACATGAGAAACCTTTCTCAAATTCAAAATTCCTTTGATTGATTTCTATTCTCCAAATAATATCTTGAATAGTGATGGAAGATTCTTGGACCATCATAAGTCTTTTATGATAGAATCTCCAAGCATATGATCGTGAACTTTCTTCTTTGATATTTCTCCAATCAATATCATTAATGATTGATTTAATAAATAATTCATTCATGAATTGGTTTCTTTTCAAAGTTGATTCTAATCATTTTTATGAAATGATGAGAATAATTTTGAGTGTAATATACATCCTCATCATGAGAAAATTCTTTCATCGGAGTTGATAATGTTCTCTTCTATATGAGATGACAATACATTCTCGGTTAATTAACCTTGAATTATTTTGTTGATGATGCAATTCATCTCATAATTCCTCTTGGTGATTGCACACAATGTTTCTTGTCCACTGAGTACCTTCGAGATGTTTTAGTTTAGGCATGCCTTTTCTTACTAGATCTTTAAGGCATTGTTGAAAACTATCAATGATGATGATGAATCAATTAATCATAAAGTTCATCTTCTTGTTGAATATTCATTCAACACTTTTTTAATTCATATAATTGATGTATCTTCTTTTGAGTTTGTGATGCTACTTGTTTGGTATTACTTATTGTCTACGTTTGTGAAAAGACTCAAGTGCAAACATCAATAGATCACCATAAAACTTTGTGTTTATTCCATAAGGGTTGTTATCATTAAAACATTCATCAAAAAGATTTTTGTTTCAACATTATAGGTACCAATCCAAACTTTTCCAAAGAAGTCGCAAGACAAAAATAGTTGGTTGATATCATCCTCCTTGCCATAGTTGTCCACACAGAACGTAGCACTTGGTTGAAGTAGCCTTCACTTGATTAAGTTATTTCTAGTTGGTAAACCATTATGTAACAAACACCAAACAAACATATTGACTTTTAATACCTCCTTATGCCAAAAGATATTTGAATGAACAACGATGATATGCTGGTCATCTGTAAGCAAGTAGTATAAGCACAAGAAACATTATATTTTGAAGATTCATGAAGTTGTCAGATTTACATGTCACTAACATTAGCCAACAAAAGAAAAGGAGCTAACAAACAATCTAACACTTGGAAAACACACAAATAGATTTTTATAGGATTAATAGATCTTTACCCCCTTTAATATAGGTCATTTTTGTAAGAAAAACTCTTAGAGAAACTTCCTACAACAAAGAGTTTTCCTTACAGATTGCTATTACTCCCGTACAAGTCTTTATTTATAAGCCAAAAGACCCTACTACTATTCATACATAATACTATTTATCATAGTACTACTCATAAAAACACTATTCATTCTTACATAATTTTATGACTTCAGTAATGACATGGGAGATGAAAAACATTGCATAATCGTGTGTCAAAGGGTGAACAAAGTTTTATCAAATATTGAAGAGCTCTAAGGTGAACAAATATTGTGATGTTTACTTTGTTCCCTCTTTTCATTCCTTACTACTATATTTTCTTTTCAATTACTAATTAGATTCTAATTTAAAAGCATGAGAAACAAAAATTGATCAAAATGACATGAAAGAAAACATAAAAAAAATAAATAAATTGTTTCTAACCTGGTAACGTTGTGGCAAAACGACAAGAGTGTTGGTTAGTTACTGTGGCAATTACAACTAACAACAGAGAATTGAAGTTAGATTCGTTACCACCAAACAAATACAAGTACAGTGTCAGTTTCCTTTCCAACAGAACCGAAAGTAACAACAACAAACAGTTCCAAACATTTATCACCCACAAAAATGGGTAACGCACACGGACACCATCGCAAACACCGTTTTTCTGTCCCTAACAACACGGTTCCTCCACCACCTTATAAATACCAAAACTCTCAACATCATAATCCACCCAACCAAAACCAAGGTACTTCCAATTCCAACATCAACATGACCACTTTGCCTTACGTTAACGCTGACATCTCTCTCCGTTCCCTCGCCGCTCAAGCTGAAGGCTTTGGCCGCTCCGCTATCGGGGGACTTCATGGTTCTCTTTATCATGTTACATCACTCTTAGGTTTGTTTACTCTTTCTACAATTCATTATTGTTTTTTTTCTTTTTATGTATTTTTTAAAATTTCTGATTAGTTTATCAATATTAATAGTGAATCTAGCTTAGTTCAAATTCAGAGAAGGATAGTTTGAGTTTAATAACTGCTTATCTTGAACGCTGAAATAAAAGGAAACTTTAGTATCTATCTGTATGAATGATTTTAGAGTAAATGGAAATTTTAGTCATTGAAATTGTAAGTATCTGTCAATTTAGGGTCTGTTTGGAGGGAGAGAACTAGTGACTCAAATTCCCAGAATAGCAATTTAGTCTCTGAAATAGAACAACATTAACCGATTTAGTCAATTTTCCAAATTTAGTACGGCAATTTTAGAAGTTCTATGCTTGTCTTGTTGCAGCGAAGAAACTATTCAAGTTAAGACATAGATTTTATATTGGTTTTGATGAATGTTTACTAAAGAGATACTCTCTCCTTTCCAAATTATAAGTTTTTTCTAACAATTTCATGTAATTTAAGAAATGTAATTTATTTTGTATGAGAAAGAGAGATTATAAGTGATTTTACAAAATTATTCTTCATCAATGAAATTGGTAAAAGAAATTAAACGAATTGAAAGAAGAGAGAACAATAAATAGTAAAGGGTATGATAGGGAAAATAATCATAATGTTTCACTGGTATCGTAACGTAACTTATAATTTGGACCAATTTTTGTTTTGTTTTTGCAAAGTGGTTTATAATGTGGGATGGAGGGAGTATTTTAATGGAGGGTCTAAATTGATAGGCTATTGTAAATTGAAGGGACTAGTTTTCTATTTTGTAAATTTCAGGGGCTAAATTGCTCGATCATTACAATTTTGAAGACCGGGAATGTTGATTTACTTATTGATTTTATTAAACCAATTCGGCTGTAACATTGATCCATTGGGTTTTTATGAATGCAGATGATGGACCAGGATCATTACGCGACGCGTGTCGCAAAAAAGAACCTTTGTGGATTGTTTTTGAGGTTTCGGGTACAATTCATCTTTCGTCTTACTTGAGTGTGTCATCATACAAGACCATTGATGGAAGGGGCCAAAAGATTAAGCTGACTGGAAAGGGGCTTAGGCTGAAAGAATGTGAACATGTAATCATTTGTAATTTAGAGATAGAAGGAGGCAGAGGACCTGATGTTGATGCTATTCAGATCAAACCTAACTCAAAACATATATGGATAGATCGTTGCACTTTGAGTGATTTTGAAGATGGGCTCATTGATATCACTCGAGGCAGCACTGATATTACTATTTCAAGGTAAGATGAATTGGATTTGGATTTTCTGTAGTCGGGAAGTTTTCTGACTTGGTGTTTTGAATCCCATTTACGAAGCCAGAACATGAGCCGTATAATCTTTACCTGATGGTTCAGATTGCGTGCTTGCGTCAATTTATTATGTAGCACTGAATATTCAGATTAAAGATGTGTGCATGCATGATGGTAGCAAAATTCATCACTTCTATTTTAAATAATCATTGGTATATATGTGTCTTGTGTTTAGATTGTGTCTGTGTCAGTGTTTAGATTGTGTCAGTGTTTCATAGGTGTCAAATGTGTGATCCCTTAACTGCATGTGGTTTGGATTAGAATTTGATTGCCTGTATGCACTAATAAATTTAGCCTTTTATTGAAGAAGTTTTGAATTCCTTCATTGTTTGCAGGTGTCATTTTCATCAGCATGACAAAACAATACTCATTGGGTCAGATCCCAAACATGTTGATGATAGATGCATGAAGGTTACCATACACCACTGTTTTTTCGACGGTACTCGACAGAGGCATCCTCGTGTTAGGTTTGCAAAAGTACACCTGTACAATAATTACTCCAGAAATTGGGGCATATATGCTGTTTGTGCAAGTGTGGAATCCCAGGTGATTATCTGTTCATTGATTGAAATTGTTGTTAGGATGAATTTCAAAACAGAATTTTATTGATCTCCAAAATCATCATAACATATCATTATTTGTTTATACAAGATATTCTCACAACATAATATCTATGAAGCGGGCCAGAAGAAGGTTGCTTTTAAGTATCTTCACGAGAAGGTTTGTCTGCCTCTTATGTTTAGTGGCCAAGTTATGTTTTACCTTTTAGGTTGTATTGGAATCCTTTATATTATGATTTATGAAGAATATTACAAAGAAACTTGAAAAATGGTTTGGAGAAAAACTCACTCATGAATTGTTTTTTTGACAGAAAAAACTCACTCATCATGTTGATCACTTCTACTGTGTTTGTTTATATCGTATAACTTGGGAGTTTGTTTTTGCTTGTTTGATGTGCCAATATTTTTCTCAAGTCATGCAATTCAACCAATTGCATCGTGTAACAATTTACGATTATACATTGATATTAGTGATTTCCTTGGCCTTGACTCTGCATTTTAACACTTTCACCTCTTGTTCCTCTCAAGGGCTTTGTTCCCTATTTTTTTTATAGCAGTTTTATTCTGACATGACTTTTAGCTAAGCTCAATAGGTTTCCAAATACTAACATTCATAGGGAGAGTTGTAAATTCAGTTTGTTCTGAACACGCTTTTGTCACAGCTAAAACAGAAGAATCTGAGATTTTACTTTCTATACCACTTGTCAAGGGTAAATTTGGTATTTGGTTGCTATTTGAATAAACTAAAGATTGCTAATAGTGACTTCTGAATGACTAAAGAAATTGCGATTTTACTTGTTAATCTTGGGAATTGAAAATACTAGTAGTGACTGCTGATGGACTAAACTAAAGAATCCAACACTACAAGATAGTACTTGGGATGTTGTCTTTAACTTTTTATGCTTAAATTATTTGACATTGTTTACTTTGAATGTCTGGTGAAATATTATGAGAAAATAATTTATACCAGTTTTTCATTTGGATAAACAAGATTAAATTGTTGACATCTCTCTGCAGGCAGCAGACAAGGATGCTGAAGCAACTGGCCACATAATTTCTGAAGGAGACTTATTCATAAACGGTGCTCAATCGGGGTTGATGACAGAGAATGTTGGGTGTAACAAGTTTCATCCCAGTGAACACTATCAGACATGGACAGTGGAACCTCCTACAGATGATCTAAAGCAAGTTCTTCATCACTGTACTGGATGGCAATCTGTTGCGAGGCCAACAGATCAAGCCGTTTGAGCATAATAGAAGCTATAACAACTGCATACATTCACTTACCACTGTAAGCTGAACTGGTTGATTTCCCGGCCGCAAGTCTATTTTAGGCCTAGAAAGTTAGTTTATAGGTCATGCATTATGTGTATATAGTTATATACATAAGTAAAAGTGCTTTCAGTATGGTCTACTAGGTCTCACCGATACTCTCAAGACCTGAAAGTTTACAATAATAATAGTATGATTTTGCTAACATCAATCAAATAATTAAGACTGGGATTAAGAAGTAGAAAGTTTATTCAGAGAAAACATTTCTTACATTGAATATGCAGAAATGTAATAAAAGTAGTTTGTTTTTCAATAATTTTTTTTTCACTTATGTATTTTCATCTAAAGGATCTGATTTTATTTTATTTTTGCAAAATACTAAAGTAGTAAGATATAAAAAACACAAGAAATGCAATTGAAAAGCATAATAGAGTACAAAAGTCACAGTATTACACCAGAGCATGATAACAATCACCTAAACACTTCCAAATCCAACAGTGACCGAAGCAAATATAACCCAAACAGTCTAAAAGACCAAAACACTAGCTTCAACCAACATGCATCAACCAAACTCATTACAACAACAAAGCATCAAAAAGTTTATAAAGTCAACATTTTGTTTGGTTACGGCAACAAAATAGGAAAAGAGAGTACCTTATTAATTAGATGCGTACTATTTCACATGTCTTGTACATTTTTTTGAAATATATTTATAGTATGTTTGGCATATTTTTATGATTATTTAATTCTTTATCCATAATGAAATATAAACATGAATGAGTAAAACAAAATTGATGTATATGAGATCAGATACATCAACTTTCTTTAACTCATTTTTACTTATAAATCGTTAAGCTCTCTCCCCACACAGAAGAGATCCACCAAGTAACTCTGAACATCTTCGTGGGTAAAAACGATATATTCATTCATTTCACTCTCTGATCCTTTCACAATCCGGTGTGTATCATACAACTCTCGATAAATTGGGATTATTTTTTCCCCAAAGACGCTTTTATCTCTTCGCGAAGTTCTGATTCTGGCATAACAAACGAATTCTGTTTCCGATAAGCTTTCTCAAATTCCAGATTGAATTTCATAAATATCGCCCTCGCCTCCGCCACTGATATCGCTGTCGTTGGATTTTTCGGCAATGACGAAACCACTGCGCCCCATGCTACTCTCTCGTACTTCTCAACCAACCGTTTCACCTTCTCCATGTGCTTCAACAACCAATCATCGCCAAGAACGTACTGCAAGTTTGACACACGAACCTTCTCCACCACGTGCTGAAGATTGTTTGCTAGAAATAGATATGATAAGGATATGTTCTTGCATTGCTTTGATTTGACATTGATTTTGCAAAGAAGAACCAGAATCAACCAAGCTATTCGAATTGAAAATTCAGTTTCGGTTTCCGTCGAGTTGTTGGATGATTCTCGACTGTATAAGTAAGATTCTGGCAATGGGGAACTCAACGATGGAGAAATGTCGAAGAATATTTCAGAAAGCACGTTGTTGTAATCTGTAAGCTTGGTAAGATACTGAATTGTTTGTGTTGTAAGGGAATGAACACCACCGAAATTCGCCAGCGATTTGGAAGAGTCCTTCAGGATTGCAGACTCGAATTCCGAGAAAATATTTCTTACAGATTCAACGAGTCTTTGTTGCGAATTATATGCTTGAGATTTAACACCGGAGGTTGAATTGAACGAGAAAATCAATTCAATCTCCGGTAACAACACGGTGATTGCGGCATACATATCAAGCAAACAGAAAATCTTCTCTGGTGTCAATTTCTTTCTTTTCGCAACGAGTTCAGGAAATCGGAAGAGAAGAGTAGTTCCATCTCTTGAAATTTCACCAAAACAAGCTTCTCTGATGGAATTCGAAGCGAAAATTCGTTCGCAGAGGTTTCTCTCTCCAGCAAAGAGTGTTCTCACTGAGATCTTAACCGCCTCTAACCAACAGTTGATTTTCATCTCAAGAACTTCCCAGTCCATCTTATTCACCTTCGAGAAACTTCGTTCCTCCACATTGAGTTTGTAAACACCTTCATCAACAATCGATTTTCTAACCGTGGTGTAAACGTTTACACACTCTTTTCCGTAACCGTTAGAAACCATGCAGTCAGCAATAATTTTCAAGTCATCCACCACATCAGAAGAAACGCGTTCAACTTCAGAGATACAATCCTCTCCATCATGAACATCGTCTTCTTCCAGTTTTCCTCCATCAAAAGAACTGAAAGAAGTGCTAAAGGATCCGACAGAGGAGGATTCAGAGTCTAAGTATGCCTGGTTCATGGTTAATATCTGGTAGAATTCTTTTTGGAGCCTCTTCATAGCAATTTGCATTAGGTTTTGTGCGTGGATGAGTTTTGGAGACGATGGTTCGAGCTCGACTAATGAGTGCATGGCTCTTTGAAGTTGGTTAACGTGGTGAATGTATTGAATGGCTTCGTTTCTGTCGTTGTAGAAGAGGGAAGTTACTTTGGCATAATCCGAGGTTTCGGAGTTCCATTTTTGTATAAGTGCTTCTGCTGCTTCTATTCGTGTTGCAGCTTTTTTGCTTGAATGTGTTGTGGATGAACTTGAATTTGAGGATGGCAATCTGTTGCGGTATATTGAAAACCACGGTGTTAAAGCTTTCAAGCAAAATATTCTCATTTCTAAAAATAAAAAAAAGGTGATAGGTTAGTTAGTTTAGTTATGTATGTGTTTTTGTTTTGTTGCTGTTGGGTTTGGACATGTTTGATTGTTTGGTTCTTTGGGAGACAAAGTTGGTTATAAAAGTTGTTTGGGGAATTATATGATTTCCTATGTTGCTGCTAAAGGATTATATGTAAAGGTGGATTACAATGCAACGGTATACAGACGACGTTGCGATTTGGAATTATCTATGGAATGATTTCCTCTCTAAATGTTGGCATGGCACAAAAGTATCATAACATTTTCTTTACGGCTGTGGATAATTGGATACGAAGTTTCACACATTAGAGGATGCTTCTGTGTTGACCTTGAAACTTCCGGGAAATAAACGTGTCTATTAATTCAAAAAGACCAAGATTGTATTTATGGTATTATGATTTGTTTTCAAGATTGTATTTATGGTATGATTTATTTTTCAAATCAAAAGTCCGTCTTCGAAACCAAGTCCACAAATTACTTGATTTACGTAGCTAATTGTCTATCTATCTATAATATGAAGGCTAAAGTGCACTTTTCCCCCCTAACTTTCAAAAACTTGCAATTTTGGCCCCCTAAGTACAAGAACTACAATTTTGGCCCCCTAAGATTTAGCTCATTTGCATCTTTGGTCCTTTTGATCAATTCTGACTTATTCAACGCCTACGTGGCAGGCCACATGTGTAATTAATTAATTTTAAAAATTTTAAAAACAATTTTTAAATTAAATAAATGAAAAAAAGAATTAAAAAATAGAAAAAAATAAAAATAAAACCCAAAACACTTCTTCATATTCATGTCTATCTTCATCTCTTCCAATCCAACCCAAACAATAAGAAACATTGTCGTCAGAATCATCAGAAATATCATTGTCGCTACCAGAAATTAAATAATCCAGAAAAACTAATCTTCATCATCTTGTTCATATCTTGATAATTTTGTTCATCATCTTCATTGAAATCCTAGAAGAAGAAAATTTTTGCTTCATAAACAACAATCACCCTCTGCATACTATTCTCCATAACATATTATTCAAATCCAAAATATCAACAATTACAACAAATTCAATGTAGCAATTACACAATTGCCAAACATCTCTTTATATTGTTTTTGGAAAAATTCATGCAACCAATTACGAATATGCGACGGAACTTCACAGCAAACACAACCTAAATTAAATTGGAGAACAATCACAACAAACACACTCTTCCATATCTTTTTTCAGATCTAGTTCCCCATCATGTTTTTTTTTTTGAATCGGCATATATTGAAAAGCCAAGCACAAGAAGTGCAAAATGGCAAGCTGCTACAACTGATAAACAAACCCCTGCCTACTGTAAAAAAACGCAACAGCATAAAGGGCATGTGCAGAAAAAATGAGTGCAACATACAGAGGGACATACAAAGCCAAAACACCAAAAAAAACAAAGCAAAATACATGCCCACCTTAAATGCCGAACTACAACAACAGAACTTGCACCAACAGCTGAAAGGTCCAAAAATACCAAACCCCATAGCAGATCCAAACAAAATAGCGTCGTTCATTCTCCTCGTCCTCGTCGTCTTCGTCATCGTCGTCAGTGTCGTTTTCGAGTTCGTTGTTGGGAACGGCGTCGGAAGAGCAATTGACGGTGGAGGGAAGTTCGGAATCGATGAGGTTGGATTCTTCTTGGTCTACGATGGTGGTAGTTGTTAGCTTGGGGGTTTTGTTGGGACGGTGATGGGTTCAAGAGGAAGAAGAAGAAGTCATTGGAATGGAAGGTGGTGCTGGTGGCTGGGGTTAGTAGAGAGAAAGAAGGGAGATTGAACCAACCAAACACATAGATCGGAAGAAGCCATTCGAAGTGAAAAGAATGGATTATTTTTTTCTTTCTGATTTTTTAATTTATTTAATTTAACAATTGATTTTTTGGTTTTTAAAATTTTTTTTAATTAATTAATTACACATGTGGCCTGCCACATAGGCGTTGAATAAGTCAAAATTGACCAAAAGGACCAAAGATACAAAGGGGCTAAATCTTAGGGGGTCAAAATTGCAAATTTTTGAAAGTTAAGAGGTGAAAAGTGCTCTTTAACCTAATATGAAAGAAGAAGAGTTAACCGTTAATTGGGGAGGAATGGATTTTATACCACGCACGAGCTGGAATTTAAGTCTGATATATAAAATATTGTAAACATTGTCAAAGGAAAATTTGTTTAGGGTTTATACATAGAGCAACTCTTGCATGTCATGACCCCAAAAATAAAATTTATTTTGCAATAAAATTTATTTGATAACACACGTATAAATAATAAAAATTTGAAAAGAGAAATGGTTCTAAGTGATAAGACTAATTTTTTTTATTTGTATGTACTTTTATATATATATATATAGGATTGTGTTCAAGTAAGTATTTTTCTTATAGATATAAGCATGTTCGTGCTGTTTAGGGTCTATCTTCTGATAGATCATTTGGTTAAGAATTTGTCTTTAATATCAAGCTACTCAGTTCGAGAGCTAAAGATGATGTTCCAATTGCGTAACCATATTATGACTTATGATAGCAAACTAGCACTTCATCAAATACCGTCACTTCATCAAATTACGCATAACCCAAAGGGGGTCAAATACGGACTTAAACAATCACTTGCAAATTAGGATGACGTTGGCTTTATGATGTCACCTAAACATGCATGTAACGATTACGCCACGAGTGATGAACCCAGTCCACACACTCTAGACACTTCTAGCATATATTTTATACTATTTTGAACAACAACAAAATAAATGCATGAATGCTAGACGCAATTCCTTCTTTTTATTAAGGTGAAAATATAGGTAAGTCAAGTTCTGGATTCAATAGGATGGGAGTAGAACCTACGATCTTGCGAATAATTAAATTCTTTTTCAACTGAGTCTATTTTTATATGTTTATTGACGACTAGATCATGAGTTAAATAATAAAATAAATCTAGGGCAGTTTGTTACAGACCTTTTTTTGGCAAAAAAAATTATATTACGTCATTTATCAAGGTTGGCAAAATACAAGATAGGATCGAATCAAATATGATGACTAAAATGTAAATTTAGCACCTTTATTAAAGTGTGGGCAACAAAATTTGTTTGTCTTCTTAAACATTTATCTTGAAGTTTGGATGGTGTGTACCTAGCATTCTACATTCATTCAAATTGTTACTAAGCTCATGATGGTTTATGGAGTTATCCACAATATCATCAACCACTATCTTACAATCAAGGACAGATGATGTCTATGTGTGGCTAAAATTTTAAAGCAATTTGGCGAAATTTTTAGAATGATCATAACATAAAGATTAAAAAACTTTAGTCCCTGATTGTGCACTTCGTGGATCAGAATAGTCCCTATAGTTAAAATAGTCTCTAAATGTTGACATTAATTCTTTTAATATGGGGACTAGTATGATAGTAAGTTAGTACTTATTCGAACTGATATTGCAATAAGTAAGTATATTGAATGACTAAAATGACAATGTTAACGAAACATTTTAACGTACATGACTATTTTGACTAGAATTCTGCCCTTCTCCCATCACATTTTGCTCGCGCCCAGCAGCCTTGTCGAAAATACCCCTGCGTTTGTTAAGTAATGCAAGTGTTAAATTATGCGCTACTTAACTAATGTTGCGTTAGTTAACTCACGCTACTTTTTTGTAATTTATTTGCTATATTCAAATTATTTTATTTACGTTATTCTAATTTATTTATTTATTTTATTCTATTTTAAATTATTTTATTTATTTACTATATTCAAATTATTTTATTTACGTTATTCTAATTTATTTATTCACTTTATTGTAGTTTATTTATTTTATAATTTATTTTTTCACTTTATTCTAATTTATTTATTTTTTAAATTGTTTGTTCACTTTATTCTAAACTATTTACTTTATTAAAATTAATTTATTTACGTTATTCTAAATTATTTATTTACTTTATTCTAATTCATTTATGCACTTAAAATAAATATTGATTCGAATTTATTCATTAAATAAATACAAATATAAATAAAAGGAAATGAACTAAATTAATATTTATTCGGATTTATTCATTAAATACAAAATTAGAAAATAAAAGCAAATATAAATAAAAGGAAATGAACTAAATTAAAATTTATTCGGCGGTGGATGTCAAGTATGAGCGCGGAGCATGGCTACGAGTTTATGGTGTGCCCATTCGTGCTTGGAACGATGCTTTTTCAAATTGTGTGCGATGAATGTTGGAAGGTTTGTCCGAGCATATGAGTGCATTGTGGATAGAGCTCGGTTGGATTTTGCACGTATTTTTATTTCTACGTCTCAATTGGAAATTTTGAATACGACGTCCGACTTTATCATAGATGGCAGTCTTTATAGTATTAAGTTGGTGGAAGAATGGGGATGTAATTTGGGGGAAGATGCATTTTTTATTGAGGTGGAATACGACTCTAGACTGGAAGCATTACCTCATTCTAATAATGTTGATGGTATGGAGGAGGTAAGATGGGAATGGGAGCTCGATGATTTGGTAAATGATTTGCACAAGGAGTGGAGCGCCGATGAAAGGAAGAACGAAGGAAAACATCCTGAAGTTGACGAAGTAGAGGTGTTGAATGTTACAAAGGAAGTGAACTCGGAATCTTGCAAAAAACAGGAAAATACAGCAAGGACAGTTTTGGAACCAGTAAACTTTCATGATGATAATGATGCACATTTGAACAATGATGACATGCAGCAAGTGGGGAGTCAGGCTCGATCTCTTTATAGTGGCCCCTGGAGCTTAGATTGGTTACCTAATAAAACAAAGGAAGTGGGTGACAATGCAACAACAACCTCTAAGATTTTTAGTGGAGATGTTCAGCTGAATAAGGCACGTAGTGAAAATGTTGTCCAACAACTGCAAGCACTCTGCTGGATTTTTAAAACGAATTGCTTGTATGTCGTCTGTTGATAAGAAAGCAATTCTGAAAATTTTAAAGAAACGAGATATAAAATGGAAAGCACATAATTTTTCTATACCATTGAAGTCTGTGGATATCCTTTCGTCAGAGTCATAAAAGAATTCTAACTCTTCTGTTAACAAGGATTGGGAAAATTGGGTTGTGATGCATGAGAAACTGGAAGTGGTGAAGGCGGATGTTAAGGAGATAGGTCTGGTTATTGGAGTGAGTTTCAAAGGTGATCCTAATAATAGTTTTAATTTGTTAACTAAGGAGGGAAGGAGAGGGTTGAGGACAGCGGGTGGGAGTGAGATGGAGGGAGAGGGTGTAAGAGGGGGGCGGGTTGAAGAGGAAGGG
>Ga0228711_1008829_pt1:0-12500 | contig 13943 bp, 3 predicted proteins | sample MedpolnodulmetaG_2_FD_177996 | JGI IMG/M metagenome (GOLD analysis project Ga0228711, IMG submission 177996) | Root nodule microbial communities from Medicago polymorpha collected in Santa Monica, California, United States - brown nodules | ecosystem: Host-associated > Plants > Roots >...
GTCAATATTATTTTTTTTTTTTTTTGTGTGTGGATTTCAATCGCTTTTTATTTTACAAATTATAGATTTCAATGTTGAAATACTAGCAAGAATCGTTCTATTTTAGAATAAAATATGAAGTATATGATATACGCAATGATGAGAAGAATATTCTTCATAAGAAGATTGTGGAGCTCAACAACATGAAAATCTATGTACTAGATCAACTTTAGATATGCAGTTTTTATAGGGGGTGAGAAATGCAGTTAATTAATATGGTGAATCTTAATGCAATAAAAAGATGACGGGGAGGAATCATATATGACGATTATGAGGCGACTTAGGCATGTAGAGTTATTATAAGACAAGTATCATACAAAGAGCTCAAAAGATATGTTTATATTTATTTAATTTGTTTTGTCAAAAAAAATATATTTAATTTGTTGGTTTTATAATGGAGTTATAGTCGTGGACAAGTGCACGTATATATCTTGCTAGATTCCCTTCTCTTCCAGATAAAATAAATTTTCTTCCATTATTGACTGGAAAGCATTGAAAGTGATTTCTTAGGGCCTGTTTGATATGCTTTTCATAAACTATTTTCTTCTGTATTTCAAAATTTGAAAACTATTTGTTTGATGAATTTCTTTCTAAACTGTGTTTTGCAAATTATTCCAATTTTATTGCTTTTATTGATGTAAGAGTGTCACCCTAGCTAAAGAATTATATTATCTTTACCAGCGCTTTTAAAGCGCTATCTAAAACCCAAAAAAAAACGTTATCTGTGACCATTTTTCACGTAGTGCTAATTTTTAAGACAGATAAGCTCTACCTTGTATCTAAGTTTATCTCAGCTTGTTCATCTTTGTTAAAGGGATGTGGTTTTGAGTTTTTCTTTTTTTATTTGTATTTTTATTTTATCTATACTATGTATAAAGAAAACTATCCCTTTCAGCAGATTTTTGGGTTGGAATTTTCTTTCCAAAAATACCCTTACTTTTAAATACAAATAGTCAATTATAAAATAACACGTGGATTAGTAATCCATGTCACTAGTCGTACCCGTTAACCCTCTTTTACCTCCGTTAACCAAATATCAAACTCACAAAAAACTAGCACAAAATAAAAAATCATGTTACTTTTTTATCAGCCGCTTTTATGTTGTACATATGTGTTGTTCCCCTCAATACAACCGACAAAGGTTGCCAAGTATTTTCATATGGACAAAACTTATGTACAATTTCTTAAGTGCTTTTTGTATGGTTCTTAACTAAAAATACAACTTTTTTGGAGATAACAAACTTTGAGAGAATTATGGATTTAAGGAAATCATGGTGAATTTAGTTAAGAACCATACAAAAAGCACCTAAGGAATTGTACCTAAGTTTTTTCCTTTTCATATCCCTTCCACAAAAAACAGTATTTCCATATTATTTTATTAATATAAGTTACTCTTTCTTAACCTTTGATCAATTGTAATAAACATGAGCAAAATATAATGTTAAAGATTGGACTTTAAATCCTCTAAAAAAAAGATTAGTATCAAACGTAAGGAAAAGGTAATGTTAAATATTGGACTTTAAATCCTCTAAAAGAAAGATTAGTAACAAACGTGAGCAAAAAATATTGTTAAAGATTGGACTATAAATCCTCTAAAAAAAAGATTAGTAACAAACGTGAGCAAAAAAAAATGTTAAAGATTGAACTTTAAATCCTCTAAAAAAAGATTAGTAACAAACGTGAGCAAAAAATAATGTTAAAGATTGGACTTTAAATACTCTAAAAAAAGAATAGTAACAAACGTGAGCAAAAAATAATGTCAAAGGTTGGATTTTAAATCATCTAAAAAAAATATTAGTAACAAATGTGGGCAAAATATAATGTCAAAGATTGGACTTTAAATCCTCTAAAAAAGATTAGTAACAAACGTGAGCAAAATATAATGTTAAAGATTGGACTTTAAATCTTTTAAAAAACAAGATTAGTAGCAAATGTGAGCAAAAATTAATGTTAAAGGGCAGGTCATTCCCAATGTCGAAATCTATTTTGTGCGGCATGTTTTCAGCTATGACCAATTATATGTAGCTTTATCAAGAGGAGTTTTTCAAAATTCAACGAAAGTTCTCATTAAAGAAGGGAAAATAGAATAAGAAGATGGAGACTTTACGAAAAATGTAGTTTTTAAAGATATTCTTTTATCACAATCATAGCAATGTTTCTTTTACATAACATGTCATTTATACATTTTTATTATGATGATACTAATTACTATTAATATAAACAATAAAAGATCATTATTTTATCTTTATTTTATATGCAGGCAGATTAAAATATGTTGAGTTCATAAATAATTGTTATATGCCTTGACAATATTTTGTTTATAAATCAATATATCAATAATTTTCATTAATTAATATTTAAAAATTTAAATCAAAATTATACAAACAAACATAATAAAATAATCACATGCGTTAGCGCATTAAAAAGAGTGGCGTGCCCGTCCTTCCGCTAGTTTATCCAAAAGCAGACATCTTTACATTTTTTTCCCCTCTTTTAATCAAATTAAATGATTTTTCATTGATCAGGTTTTTTGTTCATGTATTTTTGTGATGAATTTTTTCTAATTACACCCATGTATTTCTGGTTACATTCTAAAATGACAAAATTACCTTTAAATAAAATTTAATTTAATCTTAAACTCTGTTTAAGTAGGTCATGTAAATTATACATGTTTAAACTTAGTTTACGTAGGTCATGTAAACTTAGCTTCAGTAGGTAACGTAAACTGAGTTTAAGTATAGCTACTTAAACTCAATTTAAGTAAGTCATGTAAATTTAGTTTAAGTATGTCATGTAAAACTGAGTTTAGGTTATGTAAACTAAGTTTACATGTACCTACTTAAACTGAATTTAAGTCAACGTCAATAATGCTAATTAACATTTTTCGTGTTGCACCATTAAATAACTGTGTTGTAAAGTGCATAACATATCAACGTTGAACAAAAAATAATAATAGAAACTCTAGCAATAGAGTATGGATGAAATATGTTTCGTTATCAGTTTAGTCCATGACGTTAAAAACTTATGTTAATTGATGAAGTGACGTGTATGAGGTGTCACAGGGTCTAAAATGAAAATAGAAAATTGTCAATTTGGTCCCTGAATCAAAAATCAATATCCTTAAATCCCGTATTTAATCCCAAATCTCTAAATCTTATTTAATTTCCTGTTTTGTTCAAAATCAATTTCTTTTTTTGTTGTTAATTCTCTGGATTGTATTGAATTATAATGTTTATAAGAAATCGCCACATTTTACTCATCAATTCTAAAAAGTGTAATATTTTCTTCATTCTATAGTGTAAGCGCACTGAAGCTAATTAATATGTTTCCACATGCGTGTTTGATAAATGCGTTTTAGTAGAAAGTAAGATATGGTTGAAGCTATTTCCGATAGTATGCTTCTACATGCATGTTTGGTAAATGTGTTTCGGTAGAAAATATGATATGAAATATTTTAGTAGAAAATAAGATATGATTGAAGCTATTTTGATCATATTTAGTTAAGTCAAAGTTAGGAGACATACTCAATTGTTTGACAGTTTTTTGGAACGAATGAGATTGAGATTCTGCTCAATCATCATGAAGAAACCTCATTATGTAAGAGGAGTGTGGATGGATGCAGAAACCCCAATATTCAATCGTTTGACCGTTACAAAACATACATATATTTTTACTAAAATCACATTTGACATAAGACATAGTATTAATTATAATAGTTCACACAATATAAACTAAACTCTTTTGATTGGCAGCACAAAAGATTTAAAGTTTACCATGTTTCTTTCTTACCACAAATTTTCACTAATTAACAACAACAACAAAAAAAAGGAAATTGATTTTGAATAAAGAGAGAATTATGTGAGATTTAGAGTTATAAGAATTTGGAGATTAAATTCGGGATTTATAGATTTGGGGATTTGAGATTCAATTTCAGAAGATATTGATTTTCGATTCAGGGACTAAAATGACTATTTTCTACTTTTAATTTAGTCCTCGAACACTTCATGCGCGCCACCTCATCGGTTAACTGAAATTTTTAACGTCAACGACTAAAGTGATAACGGAAGTCTACATTCAGAAACTACTTTCTATTTAATTCTGAGTCAAAGACCTTTATAACAACAAGGTGCAGAGTCAGGTCAAAATGACCGTTTATTCTTGAATGTACGTGTAAAATACATTTTCCCGCATACATATTAAATTTATAGAAGAAATTAGAAAGAAGATATCGATAGTGATCGCGAACTTGTGTCTGTCTTGATCTCATGATATACATCAGTTTGAAAATTTAGTTAGATGTGAAAATGACACTGGTCTATTCCTCTATTGTAGATGAAGGAAGATCACATGACTGCTTCATTTGGGGCCTTCTCCGACACCAAGTACGTTCGTTTTCTATGTTGGAAGTCTAGAAAAAATCAATGAGTACGTGCAATATGCCATTTTTTTTTCTTCATAATTGTTAGTAACAGCTAAGAGTGTCAGCTTAAAAGTGAAGGGCCAAGATCATGACACTTGATGGCGACGTTATTTGATTGAACAACACTAACTAACTATAAAAAGGAAATGTATTTAAAATAAATTCATGTTCCATATGTTGTTTGATTTAATTTGCTGTATATTGCCTGGCCTTGTTTGGATAGTAAAGTACTAAACTGAAATGTACGTTCGGTACGTTGTGTTTCGTACACAAAAATTTCCGTATAAGACTTTTTTTTTATTGAGACTTTATAATCATAAACCATAACTCCGATTTCTCTTGTCTACCTTATTTTCATTTCATATATATATATATTCAACGACCAGCATATATTTGAGACTTTGTACGTAGAAATTAAAGAAATAACATATTACTATATGAATGTTACTAATGAAATATCGGAATGAAAAAAGAACGAAAATGAAAGTAAATTAGATGTCCCTCTCTTGATTAATTATTTGATAAAGAAATGACAATAACTTATGTCCAAAAGTTATGGCATTCCTCCGTGACCCCAATACTTGAAGGGACAAATTTTTGAGTCCTACATGGTATACATAAATCTTTGATTATATATGGATGACAATTTTCTCTTGGATTTGGTGATCGTGTATTCTTAGAGCAAGGCTCAACCCTTCTTACATGGTCCCAATATAATAGAAATCACAGTTTTTTTTCCTCCTTTTTTTTCTCTTCTCCACTGCCAATTTTTTCATAATAAATTAAAAAAATTCAAAGATATTTTCCGCACGCAACTATAAATATTAATCTTCGAAGTACCTAAGATTTATTTAAGGAGAATGTTAACCAGTGTCTTAGGGGCATTGGTTAACCAACTAAAACAAGTAAGTTTTTCAGTAGAGCAAGCACCTCGCCTTCTCCCAAGACTCATGCTTGGGGGGCTGTGAACTATCAATGCTTTCTTAAGAGACTTGGGTACCCTCCAGAAGGGTCAATCTCACACTTTCATCACTTCGCCTTGTCCCAAGACTCGTGCTTGGGGGGCTGTGAACCGTCATAATATTCCTAAAGGCTCTAAGCCCTCTAGAAAGGCTCAGACACCCTCCGGAAGGGATCCTGAGGACTATGTGCGCCCTTCTTAGGGCGCTGCCTTTCTTGACTTCTAGAAACCGCCTAAAATACACATAAACCCCTGTTGCTTGGGGACCAAGCAACCGAAACCCAAGTCCATAACAGACTATAAATACCACCCTTGAGAGCACTCTCAAGGCATCCAATAATCAGTCTAAACCCTAGATTCTCTTATTGTACTTTTTGCAAGTACAATGTCAAATGTAACAACTTACATTTCCAAAAGAAAACTTCTACTTATAGATTCCTTAATCAATGTCCTTAGTGCACTGATTAGTAAAACATTTTATTTAAACGTATTCATTTTTTAACATTTCTTTAAATAATTACGAGATTACCATATAAGAATTTTAAAAAGAAACAAGTTCAAACTTTTATCAGAGTTTTGCCCATAGAAGACTTCATATACCATGTCCATAAAATGTGTATCGGCATTTCGAGCGAGACCTTTTACAATAAAAAAAACATTTATGAAAATAAATAATATAAGTTCACATTTGAGCCGAAGTTTAAACTTGGCCAAAGTAGATGTGGGGCCTTTACTTTTACCAACTCAACTTAAAAAATAATCATTGATAGGTTTCCGTATTATATATTTATAAGTAGGGTTTTGCTAGAAGCCACCCATGAAAGTGTCTTTTAGCAATCCACACTTCAAGATGTGATTTCCATTTTTTAGTTATAATTTTGATAGGTGTCTTTTAACAAATGTTCATAGAATAACTTGTTAAAGACACCTTCATAAAATGTGTCTTCTAGCAAAACCCTTATAAGTAAATTAAAATATTTTAAGGCATTTTTCAGCCCATAATTTTGAAGCCTAAAATCCTTTTTTGGGCCACGTGGCCCTTGGGTTGGTCCTGCGATCAACCACCTGATTGGCTTCTTTGAAGTTATGATTCCAAATGATCAGACCTAAGTTGTTTCGATGGATTTGATGAATATTTTCCACTAACATATGATGGGGGTGAGTTGGCGGACAACCATCTTTAAACAAAATAATACACTTAATAAATCAGACACAACTTTAATTCTATGGAATCCACGATTCAACGGAGTCTTGAGACCATAATAAATACCCCAAAGCTCCGCTTTAATCACTAAGCAATGATGATGAATACCTGCCGCATAAGTTACAAGAAAATTTTCATTACAATCTCCCATAAACCCTACACACGCCGTTTTTGTGCCGTGTTCAACCACGGAACATTAGTGCTAAGAGCTATCAAATTGTCATCTAAAGGTTGTCCTCTAATTGCTACATCGGAATTGTATTGCTGTCTATTATCAATAATGTTATTATTAAAAACAAAATCATTTCTCCTTCACTAAATCAAATCTAACATAACACCAAAAATAAGTCTCCATTGACACTCCATAACTTGCTCCACTGAAATCAAATTAACATACAACTATTCCAACCAATCCGAAGCATTGAAAAAAGAGGCATGATTCAAATGGCTGAAACTTGACCACATACCCTTGTGATTCAAATGGTCTATTTTTTTTATTGATTTAAAGGACTTAACCACATATCTACTTGACATACGTTTCTTTATGGACTTTGATGGTGGATGTTTTTTTGTAACAACTCAACGTCCGTGGTATATGCTAAAATAATAGGTGACATGTCACTGGAGCTTCATGGAGGACAACAAAATCATCGTCACTTAGAGCATCCATCTTAACTAGAAAGTCAGTTGCAACATTATCTTTACGCAAAGCATAAAAATATATATTTAGACGTGCACACAAATAAAAAGATACTACAAAGAAAAGAATAATTTTTTATTATTATTAAAATAATTAAAAAGAAAATTGAATGATAAATGTTAATAGTTTGTTATTAGATTAAATAGTTACTCTTTGTCCGAGTTTGAACCTATGACCTCCAACTATCTTACGTTTAACTCAAATCAGTTGAGCTCACAAAAATTATCCTCTAAATTAGATACACTTTGATGGAGGATTAAGTTCAGGGCCAGCCCTGGGCAAGTGCATCAAGGCCCTTGGCACATGGCCTCAAACTTAGAGGGGCCTCAAAATTTGAAAAAAGGGGGAAAAAATTATGCCTGCGGACAAAATCTGTCACTAAATGTCATTTTTCTGTAGGTAAAAGTGTAGAATTCAACTATTTTCCCGTCAATTATACATTGTTCGTAGGTAAATGTCTATTTGTCTATGGGTAAAAGACATGTTTGAACCATTGCTCGTATATTTTACTAGAACGTAGATGTTTGTCCCTCTAAGTGGTGTTGATTTTTTTTTCTGATACATTTAGAATTAAAATTGTCAAGATTACAACGGAGCCTCCAAATTGTCAGAGACGGCTCTGATTAAGTTGATTGATATTTTTTAATTATAATAATTAAATTATCATTTTATAAAATTTAAGTGATCAAACTTAAAAAAAGAATGTGATTAAATTATCATAACCTTAACAGATATCTTTATTTTCTCAATTAAAGAAATGAACCAATGTGTGAAGTGAAACCTAGGAGAACTTAAAGAGTGTTCCAATGTTTCATTTTAAAAATAACCTAGAAGATCTTTATTATCATAACCTTGTGTTAATTGTTAAGTAAACTTTTAAATTTTAGACCTCCAACTCCTTATTCTCGAATGAACCAAGCTGATGCAACACCAACCAACCAACAAGTGCTATTTCAAAATCATCAGCCAGCTAGCTTTAACATGGACGTGGCTTTCCTTCGAGAGGGTATGTAATTGCATATATCTTGTTTAGTTGGGTTACCATCAAGGTCCACATATAATATACCCATCGCAAAATTAGAAATAGAAAATATTATAAGGTCCTTTAAACGTGGAATTACAAGTCCGATCTATCCAATTCATGATGCAATGATCACGTCAAAAACAAAATCATCATGCAATGAGTTCTTATCCGCTATGAAATTCTTTTTAGTTTTTTTTGTTTTGTGATTCTTTTTATATTTTTTATACATTTTTCAAATCAAGCATCCCTAAGCATCTAGTAAAAATAAAACTAATTCTAATAGAATCTATAATGTTTCTTTTTTAGGAAAGCATCTACAATGTGTTTTTTTTTGTGAACTATAATGTGTTTTTTGCACATATCACTTATTTATATGTTGACTAAATTGCACTCTTTTCCTAGAAAAGTTTGAATTACATTTTCCTCTTCTCATTATCTTAAAATATATATTATTGTCCTTAATTATAAAATATGTATTACACTTTAATATAGTTTATGTTAGTTTAATTTTTACTGAATCCGTGTTCATGATAACAAAAGAACAATAAAAAACAATAAATCAAAATGCGAGAAATATAAATCATGATCTACCTCCGACCATTGTTACATTGTTGTAAGTGCAGTGCACTACCTTTTTTAATTTTCAAACTCTTAATCTCTCATGTATAGATGTTGTATATAGGCTTAATAACAGTTTTGACCCGCTATGTTTTAAGAAGTTGCGATTTTGGCTCTCTAACAAAATAAAATACAAAATCACCCTCTAAGTATTGCCCATTTTGCAGTTTTGGCCCCCCGGTCAATTTTGACCAAGTCAATGCACACGTGGCGTCCACGTCAGCTTTGACTTCGTCAAAATTGGTCTGGGGGGCCAAAACTGCAAAATGGGCAATACTTAGGGGGCAGTTTTATATTTTATTTTGTTAGGGGGCCAAAACTGCTATTAAGCTTTGTATATATTATGAAGAATGAAATGAGAGTAGGCTTACTCCATCTCCAACGAGGATCTTACCATTTTGAGGCTTGGTACTTTTAGATATTTTTATTGGGAAAAAATATTTAAAGTACTTAATGAGTCAAAGGTCTCACTTAAACATTTCAATCTTAAATGAGTCTCATCTTTTTTAATTTTAAAATATTGAAATTTAATGATATAAAATTATTGATAGATGATTAACATGTTTCATTTAAAAAATTTGTACAAGATACTAGGTTAAAGAGATTACATATTATGTACTATATTATTAAAAAAAATTATAAATAACAATGCGTACATGTGAGACCAATTTAAATACATAAAAATAAATGTCTTCGTTGTAGTTGTTCTTAGGAACTAAAACTACCATAGACTTGATTCTACCATAAAGAATTAAAAGCCATTACCATCCATATAATAGCCAAATATATGCTAGGCCATTAAACATGAGACCCTCCTCCAACAACCAAAACTCCCATAACCTATGGACCACTTAAAAAGTGGGTTTTTACTAACAATCAATTTATTGAAAACTCATATAGTATTATGTTTTAATATAAATAATTTCTAATGATAGAAATTAACTTTAAACCACCATTTAAGATATATTCTTTTCTCCCTTAGAAAAAAAATGATTTTTTGCTTTTTTTTATAACTTTCAATATTAATGGTAATTAAATTTTATGAAACTGCCTATTAATTTTATGGTTTTAGAAAGAAAAAACACAAATAGCTTTTTTATTAGCTTTGGTGTTTTATCCAAGATTTTTGTTTTATCATGTATTACTTTATAGATTAAAACTATATTTTAACTGGTGAGAATAACAAATAAAGGGTAAAAATATTCATTAAAAGTTTGATTACATTAAAAATGACAAAAGTTTTTTCGACGGAAAATCAACTAAAACTTTTACTAAGGAGTGAAAGCATAAATCTTACTTAATATAAATCCAAGGTAGTCTGATGGCAACAAAACCCTAACCCTAATGCAGCCCATGCACCCAAAATGACAAAATTATCCCTGAGTATTAAGTCATTTCCCTCCATTTGTTTCTTTCCTACATTAGTCTTGAGCCACTCAAATCATGGCTTACTTACACGTTTTCCATTGATTTGAGACACTCAATGTCACGTTTTTCAAATGGTGTGTGTGGCTCTAGACATACTAGCATTTATACTTTCAACACACCTAATTCATCTAAGAATCATGAGAAACAAATATGCAAGATCATAAACCTCAATCCACTCAAATCCTAGTCCACTTACACGTTTTTCATTGATTTGAGACACTCAATGCCATTTTTTCAAATGGTGTGTGTGGCTCTCGACATACTAGCATTTATTGATTGATACTTGCAACACACCTAATTCATCTAAGAATCATGAGAAACAAATATGCAAGATCAGAAACCCCAGTCCATTTTCTCTTCTCTTATCTTCTTTATCTCCTTCATAGAACAACAATCACATCTCTTCTCTCAAAATCAATCTTATATTTCCATTCTATGAGAATAATTTGATAGACGGATTCGAAGAAGAAAGAGGTGCGCGCGGAACCGAGGTGCATGAGATATCTGTGAGAATTTCACTGACATCAAAGAGGAAGATGATGCCGAAATGAAGAAAATGTTATCTTTGAAATTATTGATTTTCGAATGAAAGAACACAGCGAAGCAAACGACAACTCCGAGTATTCCTCCGTGATGGAAAATCAAGATTGGTAAACGAATCTTCTGGCTATGTATGCGGTTGGTTCATGTCTGCTTTGGAGAAAATAATTTCCTCGATGACTGAAGTGGGGAAAACGGGCCTCGAAAGCGGTGAGCTTTGTGTAGTTTTTGTGATGCAATGTTTTTATTTCTGTTCGACTTCTTTGGGAAAGATGGGTACTGATTTCTTTTCCCTTTTTTGTTCTTCTTGTTCCCTTTATGTCCCTATTCACATCATTTCACTTATGTTCTGTTTTTTTAATTGAGATTGTAGGTTGATTCTGAAAATATAAAACGAAAAGAAGGATGAGAAGGTTGTATATGTGTAGGTGAGCGTGGTTGATATTGTAGGTTGGTTCTGAAAATATAAAGTGAAAATAGAAACAAAACAAAGTATTACATAGTTGAGAGTGCTTTTTTTAAACAAAAATAATTATGATTTAGCTTTACCATGAGTTGAGTTTGAAATTCTTTTTTAGTTCTTTCTTTTAGATATCATTGTGAGATTTTAAAAAAAATACTATTGGTCTTATCAATTGTTAGCAACATTCTTTAAGCACGTTTTTTAGTCCAAATAAATGTTCTCTTCAAACATTTAGTTCAACTACTGAGTGCCAAACTTCATAGAGTTTACTCTGAGATCCATTTTATGATTGTCAATTGGTATGTGTGTTTAATGTGCACATGATTCCAATGTTGCACTTTTTTTATGACAACTTCTATTATGCTTCATTTATTAATTTAGTTGCTCAATGTCATTTATTTGTCCCTCTTTTCTTATAGCTTGCATGTAAGACTCATGTTATGGTTGCTTTTAGTTGTGTGCCTTGCAACCTTATCACATTGACCACATAAGACTCATGCACACGACTCCATGACATGAAATCTTTATTTTGTTTGCCCTTTGTTTACTGACAGTCTACAATCAAATATCAAATTTGAGTTTAGATATCAAAATCCAGTCTATAATCAAATATTTCATGAAATGATTAACCTTTGTTATTTCAAAATGATTAATATCTTGAGTTTTGAGTTAACTTATAAAGAAATATTTCAAAATGTACTTCTGTTATTTCATGAAATGATTAACCTTTATATTTATAAATCGAGCTCACAAAATCATGTTTTATTATCTTTAGATTCATATGTTGATCACGATTCTTTTTTGGTTGTAATAAAATATAATGATATTCATCTATAACAGACCCGCGTGATAGCGTGTGTCAAAAGTCTAGTTTTAATATAAATAAAAAATGCAATTTAAACTCATCTAAGGAGGAAGTAGTGTGTGGCAATGTCGAAATTGTTAGGTTAGACGTTTTTACCTAGGTTCAAACCTAGAACCTTGTGGTGTGTGTTTCAGTGGTCTTTACCACTTCGTAAAAAAAAGATTGTACTAAACTGTTATGAGGAGATAAAAGTATAATTTACTATTAATTAATTCGTTGATGTTAATACCGTCTAATA